>Ga0099825_1009389_pt1 | contig 11189 bp, 3 predicted proteins | sample SiratroredBW_FD_76838 | JGI IMG/M metagenome (GOLD analysis project Ga0099825, IMG submission 76838) | Root nodule microbial communities of legume samples collected from California, USA - Siratro red BW | ecosystem: Host-associated > Plants > Roots > Nodule | place: USA: California | collected...
ATTTAATTATTTTCTGATCACATTGTTGTTATATTTTACGTATTTTATATTAACCACAAAACGCAACAAAAGAAATTTATTTAGTGAAATGGTTAATAAACTTAAATAACACAGTGGAATCTAAAATGTAATGACGTGAAATGTGATGGGTTTAGTCCATGAATAGAATAGCGACACCACAGTTTCAACTTTCATAAAAGAAAACAAAAGAAAAGACAACAGTTGCAATGAGAATCAGCAGGGGATTCTGCCGGCGGCATATCAGCCGGTAACCCGCCGCCCGCGGCGGAAGTATGCCGGTGGTTGTTCATAATGGGGCCCACTCCCCAAAATCATGAAAGAAAGAAAAAAAAAGAAGGATATGATAGTAACGTCTCATTCCCACTCACCTTAACCTTACATTCCTCAAACTTACACTTAAGTGCAAACACATTTTAACATGAGTAATAAATATTATAATTTTACACCAATTCATAATTAATAATTTTCATAAGAAATATTATTTCCAGTTCTTAAAAAGTTCTCAATAATACATGTAGAGACAAAATTACCTAAGGTGTGTATTTATTCTTGTTTCATTTCTAGAAAAATTATGATCTTATATTCAGAGACACATAATTATCTAACGGTGAATTAGTCCCTTAACTTTCAAAACCTTTATGTCTACACCTAATTGCTACACCCGTTACACTCAAAAAATATATACTTTTACACTGATTAAAAATATAATTGTACATTAATCTTTTTTATTTTATATTAAAAATAACTACATTTTTTCTAAATTACTCTTTATTACATTGGATTTGAAAACAGAAGTAATTTCAAAAACAATGAAATGAAATTGCATCGAATTAATTATATTTATTTATATTTTGGTTCATCTAACGTGAACTTTTCTTCTTATATTTCCGTTCAGAAAAAGTAATTGGAGGTCATAAATTCATAGTTCTGGTAAGGAATGACGATGGATATTTATCGATGGAGATCCTCATTAAATGGTGCTTAGGTGTTATAGAACAGTGTTGGTGGAATGAATCTTTAAAAAGTTAGAGCGTGAATTCTTTTGTAATTTCATAGCAGCTATTACAGGCAAAGCAGCGAATGATGTGATAGGATTAGCGTAAGCAATAAGAATGGCCTACAAATTCCTATATACATTTCTCAATGAATACAAAAAATCATATGCCTATATACACAAGATCTTCCGTTAACTATCAATGGAAGAAGTGAATATGCTGACTGTTTCATGTGAAGCTCACCATGGACTTGCAACAGAAACAGTGTAAGGAAATCCTGATTTCTCTAGTCACCAAAAAGTAGATAATTGCCTCCAATATACTATTTGACTCCATTGCATGGAAACTTGAAGACTCATAGCATTCTGTTTGCTTCATTCACTGATACTTTCCCCTGTTATTATAAGAATAAAAGACAGGTCATGTTCGCTATACCATCTATGATTTTCCAATATTTCTGTAAAAATGGAGCCAAGGATACTTAATTTAATAGCAAATAGAGATAATATATATTATGATGGAATATGGTATTCAACAGACTAGAGTAGCCTTATTCTTGAAATCAAATGCACCTAATTAAGAGCTAATAGAACAAAAATCTGACAGGAATATGCCAGTAGTTAGGATGAGGAATGTTTGTCTTGAAAGTAATATTTGCGTCTCAAAAACAAACAATTACATTTGGAAGCAATGGTTGGAAATATCTAGTAAAGCATTCATCCCCAATCAAGTTACAGTAACTATGAATCATTAGAAGGATTTCAATTTAACCCTTCAAGTTAGTGATATGATCTGTGATTGACAACATATCATACTGAAAACTAGTAATGTTGACTCCCAAAAAAGCTTTAATTGATTTGAAATCATAAACCTAAAGAAAATTGCAGCCAATGATGAATGGCAAAGTGATGATTCTATGCAAGTTCAAAAGGTTGTACCACGTTTATAACTAGCTCAAATAAGGTTTATGAGAGAAAACAGTTATCTGATAATATATATATGAGGCCATCAAAAAGGGAGAAATAAAGAGAGACACCTCAATTTGTGTGGTACTTTCAGATGGAAACCAGTGCATGAGAACACCCAGGTTCATGACAGCAGGTATCAATTTAAACAAAAGTGGAGTTGTAACCTGTATTTAATCAATGATAAGTTTACATAATTCAAAGAAAGGAACGTATGACAGCTAGATGAATGAAATTACCAGACTGAGAGCCGTTGTCCCTAGAAGAAGAAGATACATTTTCCCCTAAAATATTACAATCAGTGGTCAGAAAGAGAGAAAGATAGAACAGAGGGAAATTACAAAGATCACTAAAAACAATCAAGAAGGTATCATGAAGGTTTAAATAATTTTTTCAATTAAACTGCAAATTGTTTGGGTTGATAGTGGAAAACGCGAGGTATTTTTTCAGTGTAACCAGAATACCTATGATGAAGCTTGGGAGAAATTTCACTTATATTTTTGGCCCAAAAACTTTTGTGCTTGGCAATTTACATAATGCGCTGGAAGACCTTTCCCTTACTTTGGAGGGTCTTTGAAGGTACAAAGATCAAACCATCTTCGGCCATTTTTTTTTCATATTGAGAAATGCTAAAATTACACTCTTAACACCTTGTTATTGGGTGATGTGATATTCAAACCGAGTTCCAAAAAATGTGGGTTCTGTTCGTTATTTAGTAGGCCACACAATCCATTTTTAGTGGATTCCAAATGAATTATACCCAATAATAAAGTCGGTTCAAAAGACAATATCAAGAGTGTGTTACTAGCATTTACATAACAAATAGCATATAGCTTACTCCTCTCTTTCTCACGTGAAATCCATTATTTTTAAAACCAGCAGATTTTATTTCTATTTGCAGTCATTGAGAGAATACCAAAGACAAATCTTCTTTATGCTGTTGTTCCTCGCATTATCTATCCTCCTAGCAAACAGAAAAACCATCATTTACTTCTCGCCATTTTTCTTAAGTGGTTGCATTTCAGATTTGACGTGTAGATTACACCAAACCTTTAAACTTGCTTGTCTGCTTACTTCCTCCGTCAACTAACTCACTAATTGGAAACTATAATCTGCAGATTGGCAAGGTACACAAAAAAGTCTAGGGTACATTCTTTAATGATATGAATAATGTCTCCATTGGCCAATAACTAGAAATCATGGGTTAATTCCATACCTTGACTTTACCCAACGTTAAGAGATTATAATTCCCATTCATATGGATCCTACTTTTGTGGTTCCCATGTAACATGTTCATTTCCAGAATTGGAGGCGTCTCCACCCAAATTCTAAAACATTCTTAACTACTACGAAATCAGATTGCCGTACCCATACCCGTCCACCTTTATTTGTTTCATACTTAACATTGTAGATCAGATGTAATGTACTATGTATGCATACATGCCAGGTCAATAACTAAAATCAGTTTGGTTCATAATTTCTCAGAAGGGGGCCATACAAAAACTAATGGAGATTACAAAATCTAAGCAGTGGGTAAATCATCAGACATTATTGTCAAACAATACCACCAAGTGGACAGAGATAGAGAGAGGGAGAGAGGGAAAGAGAGAGAGAGAGAGAGAGAGAGAGAACAAAAACCTCAACAAGGTGAAGATTTGATGCACGACTCAGGAGGACAAAAGCAAATTCACCAATTTGGGCAAGCGAGATACCAACCTAAACAGCCATTCAGTGTCCGCATAAGAAACTGTGTATAGTTAATCAATATATCATCCAACAGGTTGACAGCATTAACTTACAATAAATGCCGTCTTAATGCTATAACCAAAGGCCTTGGTAACTATAGCAACAACAGCAGTTTTAACGACTACAACCAGAATAACAGATGCCAGGAGGATATCCACATGGTTCCAAAGGAAATGCACATGTATAAGCATTCCAATACTCGAGAGAAAGAGGGCTGCAAATAGGTTACGAATTGGTTCCACCTACAAAAGACAACTTCTATTTTAATCTTGCGACAACTGAAACATAATTCATAATTCAAAAGCAGTAAATTATCCCAAAATACATCATTTGTATGTATGTCCATAGGAAAAAGAAAAGAGAGAAAAGGGAGGAAGTGCAACTAAGAGGTTAAAAGGAATCTTTCAAAATCTATAAAACAGGGGCCGGGGAAGAAATTATAAATTCTACAAAAGCAATAAGGCTGCCTAATCTGCCTGCGTATTAAAGGCTCCTTAAAGATAACATGAGCTGAATACAAAAGATAACACAAAAGTGAAACTGAACACCTAGAAGTTTGGGAGAAAAGAAGCATCCCAAAACATTTCGGAAATAAGGCATGTCTAATGTTATCTTCCAAAATTGGGATAACACAGAATAAACCAATCATTGTACAACATGGTATTTGCAAGACAAAAGACAGTAAAATAATGAACTATGTGAAGTGCACCTCGAAGTGATCCAAAGATAAATTTGTGTGAAAACTAAAGAGTATGGATAACTATTACAAGCAAAGCCAAAATAAGTCTGACACAGGTCAGAAGATATCAGTCATGAATACTACCTGGTCCAAAGTATGTTGAGCAAAGTCTGTTGTGGAAATCATAACACCAGCCATAAATGAACCCAGCTCAAGACTAAGGCCAAGCTTATCACTGCACTGGAAAGATATTATAAAAATTTAGCAAAATGTACATCATCACTGCTAATTTTTAACTAATAGGCTGCATCATGAGTCTAAATCCCTGTTTTAAGAAGGAAGCATGGACTCTCAACCCCCCAATCCGAACATACATAAAAAATATTCTTCATTCCAAAAATAACATACATGACATTGCAGTCTAGCAGACAAATGTTTTAAAAAGTGTGCACAACTTTGTATGGATAAAAGAAGCAACAGAATAAGGAATACAGCAATCAGCATTTGTTTTTCTTACCCATGCAGATAACAAGCAGAAAGCAACAGCAGCTAGCTGATAAAGTTCATTAGTCTGGGGAGCAGAAAGGAAGAAAAATAATTCATGAGCTGCTAATAGTGCTAGCAAAACAGTATCAAATGAAATATGTTTTAGGCTAACCTGAGATGACAGCCGCATCATCAGTTTAAGAAATCGAGGAACAAATGACCATGACAGTATAGATGTAGCAGTGATATACAACGACAACACTAGCAGCCTGAAGTTCAAAGTAGTTAGATGATTAGATCCTATTCTAATGACAATATGCTGAATTTAGGGTATTTTGTACCTCCCCCTAATAAGAACCCTATATTTCAATAAAACTGCATTTTTGTGGTAACTCTTTTCACAAAAATCAAACATCATGATACATCATACTTCCCAGCACTCTGTTTCCAGAAGTCTAACCACAGAAAAGTGTCACAGTTCAACCACAAATTATTGTCTCCCAGTGGTATGTTTTATCTAGTTTAAACAAATTCCAATATATCTCGATAGGATTCATGTATTTTAAGCTCAAGAAATGATTACAAGCCATGTTTCTAAATTTTAAGATCTTAGAAGTTGTTTACGTTAATTTGGACAACAACTTCAGAGAGGTAATCGCATGTTAAAATACAGGTTCAGCATATATTAAAGTAGAAAGGTGTATATATTTAGCAACACAATGCAGTTCAATTGGCTTTCATTGAATGAAAAAGTTGTTATTGATCACTAAGCAAAAAGGGAGTTTATGAAAAAGTAGTGAAATCAGAGTGAAAAAGAACAGATGGACAGACTTACAGTTTCCCCATTGACATTATTCCTTGTAAAAGGCCACTGTTACCACCCAAAACTGGGAGCAAGGCAAATAGTAAACCCACTGCACAATCCTGAGATATAACAAGTGGTAGAGGAAAGATTGATACGCAATATAAGTCTAACTTAAGAGCATATTACCTTATGAAAAGCTAACGAGTTTAACATTTAAAATACCAACTAGAAAGATACCTGAAAAATAAGAGTCCCAATTGTAATTTGAACATGAAGAGCATTACTACTATTTCGCTCCACCAAAAACTTCACCACCTGGAAAAGGGAAAAAAAAAACAGTGAACCATGCTTAGAATCTACTAAAAACCACTGATAACAATATTTACAGTAAATTTTGGGAAATGGTGGAAAAACATACTACTGCTGTTGATGACATTGACAGAAAGGAACCCACAAAAACACCCTCAGACAATGAGGCTCCAAATAACTGCAAACAAAATGGACAATAACATTTATTAAAAAACAATTGTAAATCCTTAATTCCATAGAAGAACAAATCAGACAAGTCAGCAACATACCATGGAAAGAATGCCACACATGAACATAAAAATGACAATTTGAAGTAACCCTCCAAGAACAGCAACAGCCCCCACAGCTTTTAACTTCATGCATAAAAATTTTAAAATAACAAAATGGAAACAGGAAAGTTTTAGTAATACACAAATCCTAATCAAAAGCCTTAAACGAGGATAATATATGTGTGTGTGTGTTTCTTTACAATCTCAAACTACCGTTTGAGATTTAGCAAGAAAATAGATGAAAGTGAGAGAGAAGTTTTTGCAAGACAAGAATAACAAACCTTTGCCAGGGAAAACTCCAGTCCCAAAGCAAAGAGAAGAAACACAACACCAAATTGTGCAACAGTCTCAACCTGCATATAAGTGACATGGAAAATAAGAATATCTGGTGCAAAATAACTGAGTACAAACATAAAAACAATTAACAGCTTAAGTTGATGTTTAAAGTTAAAAATCCCAATGGAAATATCACCCTTTCAATTTAGTTCCATGGATGGAGTTGGCAGTCAAGAACCATAAAAAATTGATATGCGTATTACCAATTTATAGATCATACTAATATGTTAAACACGTAGATCATTTAAACTTCAATTTATAGGGCATCTTAGTAGTTTTCACGAGAATTTTTGCTAATTATGATGACCCCTCATCAAGGTCTGCATTTGCAACTCAACATGCCTACATCATGCATATAAAGTTATTAGTAAGATTTCATCCTTTTGTACAGGTCAACAATTGTTATAAAAGGCTACAGGTCAATAATCCCATGGGAATAACATTCTTACCCAGCATAAGATCAAATAAGATATAGGAATGTCAATTTCGTGGGAATCAGTTTATCCAAGAATATTTTTCAAAGCTAGTTCCAAATGCAATCTTAAGGTTTAAGATCCCACCCTTAACCATTGTACATCATAATTTCTCCACTGACCCATGTCAAATTTGTCACTACCATAGTAATCAGTGTCTTGAGGAGATCAGTAAAAAGAAAAAAACAAATTCTATAAGATCTTGAGAACTAATGAATGGCGAACCATTTAATGTAGGGGAACCTTATGATGATCACGATATGTGCACAAATGAATAAATCTAGATCTGAAGAAGGTCAAGATTGCAAAACTGCAAAAGTGATCTTTAAACACCACTACAACAAGTGAGGCACAACTTTTGTAAAGACGACAAATCAGATTAGAAACTCAAATTTTGGTCAGGAACTCTTAGAATTTAGATCTAAGCCTAAATAAACTCCACAAAATTGGCTTGTGAGGTGAGAGTTGTCCCCCTAGTTATATATCTTTAGTTAACATGAGACATGTTTTTCATACACACTACCTCCCATAAAAGCCAACACCATCCTGAAATGTGGATTTAAATGAAATCAATCTTAAGATACGAGTTAGTGAGTATGTGAGTCACTTAGAACAACATACCTGCACCATTTCACTAATAAATTTCAAACCGCCAGGTCCAATAAGGGAGCCTGCAAGAAGATAGCCGACGATGACCTACATGTTTTAAGAAAAGTACATGAAATCCAACATTTTACAAAGATTTCCACTCAAATAAATCACTTAATATCACTAAAACATAATTTAAATATGAAAATCCTCTACTGCATAAAGGACATCAAATGTCACAATGAGAAACAGTAAAAATCACATACCGGTTGCCCCAAACAAGAAAAGGCAATCCCACCAATGGCTGCAGAAACTATTACAACCACCAAATCTGATATTAGCCTGCATGAGCGTGCAGTTATTGAAAGGTTGATAAAATCTCATGATAGAACAAACTGAAGAAACTCACAAATTTCAAGAACTACAAAACACAAAGGCATCACAATCAAATATTATATAAAATTCATAATTATAATCTTGAAGAAAATGAAATGATACTATTTGGGAAGCAAGCTATCCTTCACTCTAAAAGCCATTGATACCTGGCGACTGTATTTTGAGCACACAAAAACAGTTTTAACTTGAAAGTATTTGCTGAAATAGCCAAGCGCAAGCAAAGAAAATCCATACCCATTTATTTTTTCACATGAAGAAAGAGAAAAGCACAAAAGAGGTATAGTAGGATGATTCATTTATTTTCACAATTATACCTTCCTATGAACACAACTTCACTCTTAGCACCAATACATCATTAAAACAACACATACATTACAAGGATAAAAGTCATAACAGATGTCAACCTCAAATCCACTTGAAGCACAGGATATTTGGATTTCTTGTTTGACATGACGAAGACATTGTCCTGTCATGCAATAGATAGAACAAGTAAGCAGGTTGAACCATGAATAAAAGTAGTTTAACATCACATTGAAGAACTACCCAGAGGAGTCAGGTCTTTTAGCCTACCTTTTTATCAATCAAAGTTGTCACATCATCGGAATCTTCATTTTCCAGTGAGAACACATCTTGAAACTGAAATGCTCTTGTGGCACTAAGGGAAATTATCATTTAAAAAATAATAATAAGTCATTGTGTATGTAAGTGAAGTTACAATGATTACATATAATAATTCATTATAAGATGCAACTGAGAAACTACATTGGACAGTATATGACCATACTTTCCCTCACGTGTATCATTTCTCTTTGCTTTCTCATGAGTAATTTTAGCTACAGTCTCCAATACAGCCTGCAAAAGAAGACCAGATGCTCAAAACTCATCTTTACATAAAAAAGAAGAGTGGGAATAATATTTTTAGACTATCTTAGTGGGTGGAATCAATTAGTCATATAATCGAGGAAGTAATCTTAGGAATGGTTTCTTATTTTTATTATATTTCCTTATTTTAGGTTTTAATAAGGGTTAGTAGTGTTTTCATATAATTTTTATTAGTGCATTTGGACTTATACTAGTAGTAACACAACACTTGTCTTGGACTTAATTATTAGTTTTAAAAGGAAAATCTGGTTAGTATTTTGAATAACATTATTATACACCAATAATATAATCTTATTATTCTCGGTATTGTTTTTCTCTCCCTCCTTCCCTCCTACCTAAACAATATAGTTTCAACACCCAAGCCAAGAAGTAGTAATTATTAACACCATATGAAGATGGCCAACAGCTACATCAAGAGAAATATAGCCCAAACATCAACATCAGAGTTATAATATGCATACATGAATAGAGGAAGATAAAATAAATGTAACGCTTATATTTAATACTTTAGATTTGAACACTTTTCCTTGGAAGTGATGGAGACCTCTAAACTGATAGGTGAAGATTTGAGGTTGGGGTGTGTGAGGGTGGGGAGTAGATACCAGATATAGTCTCATGTCATGTAACTTCTCATGCAATATTTTGAAACTGAATTTGACGTATGTTTAGCCCAGGACTCATTTTATAAACACACAATGAAACATCAACTTGTTTTCAGCTGAATAATCCCATTCAACACAACTATTGAAACCCAGAGTATCGGACCTACCTGCTGATCAGCTACACTGCTATTGAAGCTGCTTTTGTCAGATTCTGTTAAAGAAGGAAAAAAACAGTGAGAATAGCAGAAACCTACTAACAGAACTCAATGAGCTTCAGATCTACAAATTGACTTGTGACAGCTGAATCTTTCACAAGCAAACTCCGAAAAATAAATTACAAGTAATAATTGAAAGTACAAGAGAGCAACATTTAGACCATATTTAATCAATAACAGATCATCCTTGATAACATCCATATTGAAACCACAAAAATACTGTTAAATTGTAGCAGTGTAGCAATTATTATATAGTGTGACTGAAAGCTTATAAGAATAAATGCAGATCTAATGAATGCCATACCAGTACTAATACACCCACTAAAAATAGATTTTAAAGTGCTTGAAGCATCCATTTTTTATTTTTTTCAAACAAGGTTTTAGCTTCAGACTAAACATGAGGTCCTGAGGGGGCAAATGAGATTTTGCTATGCATCTCTCATCATGAACCCCAAACACATCTCTCAACAAGTACAGTTCAACCCTCACACCATGATTTACTGCTAATTTCACAAACTTAGAGCAATACCGTCCTCATTAAAACCTTGCCATTGAACCAGAATATCTAGATGCTATAAGTATTCATCGTGCAACAAAGAGAATTATAACACCGCATCACTAGACATCATTGTGCAACAAAGAACAAGAGGGAAAACAAACCCGTTAATATGCAGATTCACTTTACCCCTCCTACTTATAATCTCACGATGAAAAGAATGGAAACACCTAGCCCTTCGAGGCCGGTGGAGTGAGATCCAGAAGGAGCTGAATCGTCTGATTAAATTCCCCACATGCCAATCTCCACTGCACATGCTCACTCACCTCTTCCAGAAGAAGTTCCAAGTCTAGAACCCCTTCAACCATAAAATCTACCTAGAAGGTTCTCATGCTCCACATTTTCTCCTATCAAACCACACCCAAAACTTCAAACCATAGTTTTCTATCACATCCAATTCAACATAGCAAACGGTTCACTACTTTATAACTATCCGGGCAGGCCGATCAAGCAAAATACCCAAGTACACTGGCCAATCCCAAATTGCATACCAACCATCCATAGACAACCAGACAAGATAACACGCCTAAGTTTAACCATTATCATCAGACTACCTTAGAAGCCCGTGAGGTCCCGAAGCCCATCAGAATAAAGAAGGCCTAGAATCTTCTCACTTGTGGTTAAAGCACAGACACCACCTTCCCCTGAAAAATGAAAAGGGCACCATCCAAACCACCCTCTGAAAAAGCCGGTAACCGTGTGCACTGTAGGCGTGATCCTCCCTCCATCACACCAGGTCAAGCATTACAGGACTAGCTGTTTTTTTTTTTTTTTTTTTTTAAAAAAAAAATTTTTTTTTTCTTTTTTTTTTTAAACAAAAAATCTTTTCTTTTTTTTTTCCCTCAACTTTGCTCTCCCGGCCCAAG
>Ga0099825_1009390_pt1 | contig 11186 bp, 6 predicted proteins | sample SiratroredBW_FD_76838 | JGI IMG/M metagenome (GOLD analysis project Ga0099825, IMG submission 76838) | Root nodule microbial communities of legume samples collected from California, USA - Siratro red BW | ecosystem: Host-associated > Plants > Roots > Nodule | place: USA: California | collected...
CACAGGAGGAAAGGCCGTTGGCTATAGAAACTTGTTTGCAATTCCATGGACCTCGTTCATGGCTGAGGATAGTCTTTACTTCATCAATGGTGTCCTCCACCTTAGAGCTGAGCTCACCATCAGACACTGACCATCATTTCAGTTGTAAACTTATATTTCAGTTTAGATCTCGAATTCTCATTTTCTGTTAACATGTAATCTTTTCAAAGCTAAATATACAGGAATGTCCTTTAAGTGGCCAGTGTTGCATGTGATTAAGTGAACTTGCCTTCCATTTCTGTGATTCGCTCAAAGTATGCTTCTAAGGGTTGGATTTGATATCACACATAGATAAGTCGTCTTTGCTACGGGCCCTGTCAGAAGAAATTTATCAAGAGTCTATTCTGTGTGATTTCTTTTTTCGTTTCTTGGTTTTAGAGATTTGCTCTGTAAAACAATTTTACGGCAATTAATTTCTCATATAGTATTCATCAAATTTTGAAAACTGTTTTTAAACCAAGTATGTCAAAAAGTAGAGTGCAGGGTTTAATCTTTTTTTCTGCTTTGATCTTGGTCACTTTCCCCTTAATTCCACACTACACATTGCATCACTCATCACTAACTGTTTCAGGGATCTTATGTAGTTGCATTTAGAAACATAAAACGATTTTTCACAATAGAAGTAGAACGCATTCTAAACTCTCAATTTCATTCCTAAGAAATTTAATTCCATAATGTCTTCAAATTTTCATGGAATTCCGGTGCATATTCCTAGAATTCGTTTATTTACTGGGCTAATTTCACTTTGTCAATAAATGCTAAAATTCCCTTGAAACGAACTCTAGAAATTATCTTATTTACTTCAAGAAAAAAGTAGTAAGAAAGAGATGGGTTTTCATTTAGTGAAAATGTATTTAATTTTTTTGACAATGCCATAATTTTCTTTCAAATTTTTTTAATATAACTAACTAAACACACTTTTTTAAAGTTATGTTGGTAAATAATACTTTCTTTTTATTTTTTAAAGTTTTGATTCAAATTATGAATTTTTTATATTATATTCTTATTTTTATTGAAAAAAAATTTGTTTTAATTAGTGATTTTTTTAATAAAGTCATTAATGAAAATAGATAGAAGGTTGTAAAAAATAGTTGCATCTTCTATGAAAAGAGGTAGTACATAAGTCAATATATAATTGCAAATCACAATAAAAATACAAGCAATTAAACAATTTGTAAGTGTATACTGATATTTCAAGTTATTTTGTTACTTGTTTAGGGTTTAGGCTATAACGTAGTGAGATGTAACTATTATTTATTTTATCATGTTTGACTTTTTTTTAACAAGTTTAAAACAATAATTTGCTATACATCAATACTAAAACCCATAAAATACTTATCTATTTCGAGTTAACTATCTTCAAACTCCAAAAATTACATAATCTAACCATAGCTCACTCTAACATGCAAATATTTTTATTTTCTATTAAAAATTCAGTTTGCCCAAAGCTGTTTCAATTTATTTTAGGAAAGTAAACGTCGTGTTTCATGCATGATTTTTAAAATATTTTTCAAGAAATAATAATATATAAAATGAAAATAGGTTGAAGGTTGTAAAAAATAGTTTTACGAAAAGAGGTAGTGAATTGCTTGAGATGCTAATATAAAACACCTAGTATAGACATACATCGAGATTGAATTATTGTTTAACAAATTTAAGACAATATTTTATACTATAACAATGCTTGAAAACTCATATAATATTCATTTATATCAAATTTAATACTCTCAAATCTCAAAATTACATTATTTATCTATAATTTACTCACTTTAACATACAAACATTCATCATATTCAGACAACCACTGTGGTTAGAATTATAAGATTCCACTCGCTATTTGTTTAAACAATCTTTCTACACGATACATATCATCTAATGGTTCATTTTGTAGCTCGAATCGCAGTTAAAAGTGAAGAAGGCAATACAGTGAAACAGAGAGGAGAGGAACAAGGAGACACAAAGTAGAAGTATAGTGGAAGAAGCATAATGGAGAAGAGAGTTGTGGAAAAGAGGCTCAGAAGAAGTTTAGTAGAAAAGAAGCAGAGTGAGTGGAGAGACACATTATTAACTTCTGCTTTAATTTTTTTTTCATTTTTCTATCTGCAACATTATAAGTTATAATATAATATTTTAGATATATTATACATATGATATGTTTCATGTGAATATACTTTTATTTATCTTTTGCACTGACATACAACTTTAATATTTTGTTTAAAAACGTAGACATATTTTTACCTTCAGCCATGATGATAATGAGATATAGTTTATTCTATTATTTTGATATTTATTTTCTGTTAAAAATTAGTTATTGTATAAAGTTCAATTCATTTTATCTAATAAAAAATTATTATTGTTTAACTTAATATATATCCGTTATTATTGTTTTATTTTTTATTTTTGAATACAAAATTCGATGTTGTTTAATGATTTGTTTAAAACTGTAGTTACAGTTTAAATTAATGTATAATTATTTTTACATTCGTTTATTTTTATGATTTTTATATATAAAACTAGTTGATACTTGAGACTTATTTTTATTTTTTTTTTAAAAATAGTTTGAATAGTATAATTTTTATTATATTTTTTATTTTTCTATAAAAATTAGTTATTGTTTAAATAAAATACTTATTTTATGCTGATAAAAAAATTATGTTTATTTTACCTCAGGAGAAAACAACTCACCTTTGTTAGAATTCGTGGAGGCAATGAGTTAAATAAAGCAATAAAAAGAAACAAATATACACCAAAATATTCTAAGATTGTTTCCTTTCATATATTTGTAGTCAATGTTTGTTAGGTGATGTTGAAAAAATAAACATCAAACAAAGGAAAATGTCATTACCAGTACACCTAGATGACATTAAAGACATGTTTTTGAAGTTGTTAGAAGACATAGAAAAAATATCAAAGAAATAAGTTGTCAAGATTATTTTGAAGAAGTGGATATTAAAGATAGTAATAAAAATGGAATATCAAGTTATTTTCCAAGAAGAGAAAGTAAGGAGTTATAAAGCACAAAATCTTGAATAAAATGTTTAAGACAAAGTTAGTGATTTTAGACATTTGTAAATACATATACCATTTACCATTGGTAAGAAACTCCATTTTGATCAAAATACTAAACTTTATTGTTGATTATGACAAGGATTTAAAATCTCCTATTTATCACAAAGTTAGAGTATGTTATTTGAAAAAGATGGTTAAATATTAAAGATAGTTTGGAGAAATATAAGGCTAAATGAGAGAAATGAGGTTGTATTTTGATATATGATAATTGGAGAAATGTAATAGGAAGGTCTCTTACTAACTTTTGGTGAGTAATCTAAGTTGAATGATTTTCTTAAAATGTATTGATATGAGTAATGCGATCAAGGATGTCAAACGAATGTTTACACTATTAGATTCTACCGTATTAGAAATTAGAGAAGATAATGTTGTGCAAGTTGTGATAAAGAGTGTTTCTAATTTTAGGGCAATGAAAAAAATGTTAAAGGAGGAAAGACCAACATTATTTTTCTCGCTAGTGCAATGAGGTTTTAAGTTTCAATTATAGAGCTACTAGGTTGAAAAAATTGGAACATATTTGATTAAGTGTATATTACAAGAAGAAACCACTTAAAGTGACAAAGATTAAGTTCTTGTTTTTATTAAGTAAATCTTAAATTTGAGATGAGGCAAAAAGTTAAAAACAAAAAAAAAACATTTATAATCCTATATGTTTATTTGATATGGAATTAGATGATGACTGGATTATTGAGAAAGAGGATCCTTGCCTATTAGATCATGTTTTATGAATGAATATTTTTACTCCTAAAGAGAGAGCTCCAAGTAAGAAAAAGAATAGTGGTATTTGTTTAAATTTTTAAACTTGTGTAATTAATTTAATCATAAATATTATGATACTTATAAAACTTTTCTTTTGTTTAATAGGTCAAAGAAATTTAACTTAGGGCGAGAAAAAGAGAAACCTAACACAACAACAAATGAGAATGAAATTTAAGACATGGTTAGAGAAGTGGAGAACTACAATAAGTATGAACAACAAGGAAATGTCGTATTAAATGAAGAACACCAACTAAGTGACACTGATCTCAAAGATGGTGAATGAAAGTGTAAACTAAGATGTAATATTTAAATATAGAAAATATTAATTTATCTTTTGTCATCATATGTTATTTTATGGGTTGAGGACTTGACCAATTAACTTCATTTTTAGATGTTATACTTTTAAATTTTTTTCCTCATGTCACTTTTTCTTAAAATTATTATACTTTATTTATTATGAATTTTACAATTAATAAGATTCTATTCACAATTTAAAACAAATGAAAATTAATTTGTGATTCAAATCTTGATTGGATAACCATCCATAAAATCAATATTTAACTCATTCTAACTAAAACATCCATTCTAACCTCTTTAGAAACATCCATATATAACTACTTCAAACATACAATTGATCAACAACAATACCAAAATCAAAAGTTAGCATGGTAATCTAATACTTCTCATTTTCTCAATCTTAACTTCAAATCATCTTAACACATTCCATGCCAACTCAAGCACTTAATTACAAATCTATTAAAAGTGGACTTTAAGCCTAACTCAATCTTACAAAACTATTGAAATGTCTTATCTCTAGTCAATGTGGAATCTCCAACACACCCCCTCACGCTAAGACTCCTTAACTCGAGCATGAAAGTTATATGTAAGAGTGGTTCGATAGCTGCCTGATAGTGGGTGGCGCGATAGGCCCAACAATCTTGCTAGGATAGACTTTGATATCATATTAGAAGCGGACTTTAAGCTTAACTTAACCTTACAAAATCAGCTTGTAAGGTGAGGTTTGCACTCACTTTATAAACTATTGAAAAACTTCATCTATAGTCAATATGAGATCTCCAACAAATCATTTGAAATAAGTAGATTTATTCTCCTTACCTCTATTCTCGTACTTCTCTACACAAAAATATACAAAAAGTAAGAAAAATTCTAACTTATACCTAGAAAACTTGATTCATAAACATAAATATACCTATAGACCTAAACTAATAAAAATTAATCTAGGAGGGACTTAAGGAGAATTTGTGGTGAAAAACAAAATAACAATTGGTTTGAAAAATATAAAATGAAAAAATGGTTAAGGAAATAAAATAAAATATTGGAAAGACAAATGGGTTGGAGATAAAATTTTTAAGGAGAGGTATCTAATACTATACACATACAATCATAAATAATGAAACTTTGGAGGAATTTGGATATTGGATTAGGGAATAATGACATTGAATCTTGCCTTGGAGAAGAGAGTGGTTTGAATGAGAGAAACCTATGATTTTTGAGTTCATGAAAGAACTAGACGAAAACACATTAACTAGAGACAGGAAGGATGAGAGGGCATGGTGTGATGATAATGATACATAAGAATACATTGTGAAATCAAACTTATATTGAGTTAAAAACATATATCAATCTACAAGACAAATTTAAATATGATGTATTTTGTGGAAAACTAAGACATTATCATAAGCTCGTGTGTTGGCATGACAGATATTAATAAATAGAGTGAACGATACGTGATAACTTGTACAGTAAAAAAATAAATAGAGTGAGTAATAAAACATTTGTCTTGTGTTATATCACTGATGAATCGATTAATCACTTACTTTTTAGTTACAAGGTGCAACATAGACATATGATAGATATGTATATGTAGATAGAAAGAGTTTGAATATATTAACACTAACATACACTATAGTCACTTTGAACTTGTGTATAGTTAAATAAGAAGAATTTCAACCTATCATATTAAGATTGACATACGCTATAACCACTTTGAACTTGTAGAGAGAAATAACAAATACAGTTATGTTTGACAAGTTATCTGGATAATGATTATTTGGAAAATATAATCACAAATCATATTTAGAAATTCAATTGCATGTTAAGAAGAGATCTTTATGTTATAAAAAAAATCAAAGCTTAGACATGAATAGTTAATAAATTTGAAACTTCAAAGTTGTCTTCGAACTCAATTGCATGTTTACATTCTATCTAATGAGATTAAAGCATAACCTAGGAGTACCACTGAACTGTAATTGTGTGCGGCTGGAAATATTAGGTCTTGTAAAATGCCATGTCATTGACGTATAAAAAGTATGCAGTGTCTTCTACTTTATGACATAGTAAGGGGCACTATGTCACTATAACATAGTTGTATGGATATCATAAACTTTTGTAGGCAAAGAAATGTAGGGGTTTGCCAAGCCTTGCTTTAGTCTTTTATTTTTTTTTTTTTAATTTCACGTATATGATTTCATCATATATGTATATAAAATATATATATATGCAAGGAATAGAAGAAAAGAGAAAACTGAAAATCTGAAAAAAAAAAACTCACTAAAAGGCAATAAAATTAGGTCAGATTGTTATAAATTTTATTATCTTCTGAACTGCAACTTCCGATTAGAGAAAATTTGAAAAAGTGATGAAATTTTATGAGATTGAATAGTTAAAATTTTATATATGAAATTGAATATTTAAAATTTTAATATATATAAATAAGTTTGAATTTTAACTTCTGTTCTTTTTAAAATAATCTCAACCAAACATACAAAAGTAAATCCTACATTACACATAATTAATTTTGTGAACAAGATTATGCACATAACCTGTTATGATATTTTTAAGTTTTGTTATGATAATAATAAGTAATTAATAATAACAAATAAATTACTAATAATAAATAAAATATTTTTCCTTTTATTCCTCTCGTTCGGATCAAATATTTCTTTTACTCATATTTTTCTCTTATTTTCTTTATTTCTATCATCTCATCCACCATATTTGTTCAACATAGTTTGATGTAACATTATTATTAACATCTATAATAATTATATAATTTCAGAAAGTATAAAATTATATATATATATTCAAAATAAAATAAAGACTTTCCATTAATTCACTGGGAAGCTCTATCAATTCTAAGATAATTTATCTATCATCATCAGATATTAAAATAAAAATAATTATCAAACAGAAAAGACAGATAAAGTAAAGACTAAAAGAAAATCAATGAATTTAAATTTTCTATTTCAAATAGAATTACATCTATTCTCATACTTCAATCTCGTTTCACATAGTATTATTATCAAGTATTTATAATATCACATAATTAAATTTTTCATGTGAGAACTCTATTGACTCTTACACAAACACTTTATTGGAATATTATATATTAAATTAGACTCAGAGATCTACACCTGTTATATAATTTTCAGTTGTGAAATCCATATAGTCTCATAAATATGAATTCAATCGTCATCACATGACAAGGTTAATCCATGTGGCCTTTTCTGACCGACTATATTCTAAGTCGCAGTCACCCATATCGACTCTCATTATCTAGATATCTTTATCTATATCATTCAAATATACTTGTTGAGTTAAGATACCTCTTTATTGGTCAAATCCTTAAACAATGCACAACCTAAATAATTTCAACACGGGTATCTCCTTTTCTAAAAATACTATATTTCATCTCAAACTCACAAAATTTATTACACATTGACCAAAAATTTAAATTAACATCTAAAAATAAATAAATATTAACTATCAAGATTTAAGAAAAATAATTCAAAACATATGTAAAAATAAGAAAGAAGAAGTGAAAAAAATTTGGGTCACAACCAGCACATAAGAAGCCCAACTCAACTCGAGAAAAATGCGCAAAAGGCAAATTGCACCTGACACAAGTGGACCCGAGAGCACTCTTTCTTTTCAAACTCTAAATAGTGTTAGACCTTATTGATATCACATTCACTGTTACTGCATAATTTAGGTCTTATTATGAGTCAAAAGATTAAATACAAAGATAACTTTATCAAGTGGTGCTTAATCAATTAACTCTTCCAATGTATAAATCAATTCACACACATTATATTTCAAATTCTCATTAAGCCGATTAATTTGAGTTTTTCAATAACTTTAATTATCTCATTACTTATCAATCACACCTTTCCAGCAACTTCATAAACTACAAACACAAATAGGACACATAGATATACAATACCAATTTATTAAAACTACTATCTATATATTATCATAATCAATCTATATCAAACAACTTCAATTAAAAAAATCAATAAAAAACATAAAAAAAGTTTGAAACATCATAACCGCGTCAACCTCATATTCATATTTTCTAACCTAAAGTTTTATTTAAAAGTAAAACTAGTTTCTATTAAAAACAATTTAAGTTATCTTATCTTAACTGACCAAAATGAGAAACACTCATAAAGAACTTCAAAGTCCTAAAATAACATAGATAACCTTACCTGCATCATAGAGTTCTAATCAACGATCTGAATACATTACTAAGACCATGAAATACTAAGGACTAATCTTATTAAAGCCTTAGATACCACATGCAAGTATGAATACTAAGGAAGAAGGAACATTTAAAAATTGACTCAAAAGAAAAAGTAGAATTGAATTTACTCAAATCAAAATTTTGATTAAACAATTCTTGTCTAAACATTATTAGGAATCTAATAATGAATTTTGATTTTCAGTTTGATGACAGATGAGATCAATATTTTAGAAAAAAGATAAAGAAAAAAAAAGAAATACATTATAATAAAATAAAACTTCAATAATTATTTTTTATCTTATATAAATTATTTTTGTTACTAATATAATATTTAAGTTTCATTCTTATTTACTAGTAAAAAAATGGTCTTTTATGTTAGTTCTAGAAGACATTTACATCAGTTTTGGAATTGACTTGACCTAGGCAACGTAGAAAGTCTTGGACGTATAACGTCGGTTATGCAACCGACGTAATATGTATGCCACTACGTTGGTTGAAAAATAGAAACTGACATCATAAATCAAACTAAAATAACTGAAAGAGATGGATACTACGTCGGTTGTAAGCTACAATCGACATAATAGAGCACTTTTTACGTCGATTTTGAGCTACAACTGACGTAGAAAGTGCTCTATTACGTCAGTTGTAGCTTACAACCGACTTAAAATGTCTTTTTTTTTAAAAAAAATTAATGGATTGAAAAATCTCTATTCGATACAAGAAAACAACACAAAAAATTTTAGAATTTTTTAGCAAGTATAGATATTTGAAATAAAAGACTACAATCTGAAAAAAATGGATAAAAAATAACAAAAGAAATAAAAAAGAAACCCTAAACGATATAATTTTGGAATTTCTGGAGGCCCAACTGAGCAATTTTCATTTTTGGAGCGTCTCAATCTGAGCTCTTTATCAAAAGTTATGGTCGTTTGAAGTTTTTTCGCCCTAAATTTTTGAAACCCTAAATCTATGATAAACCTATACAATGTGAGAACTCTACCATCAAATATATTCTAAATCAAGATGTTGATAAAAAATTTGGGTAAAAAATAAATTTTTAACTATTTTTAATGAATTTTACAAAATTGCTAACCTCTTGCAAAGAGAAGAGGCAAGGGGTGTCGAACCAGCATTCAACCGAAACCACCAAGAAGCTTGTGCACACCAAACAAACGTGGAAGAAGCCAAAAATGAAGCGTCTCGAACCCTAGAAAAATCAATGAACAACAAAAATGTAAATGAAAACCAGTGAGAAGTGACGCCACGCGAAATACAAATAAAAACTAGTGAGAATAAAAGTGGCACCACGCGAAGGTTGAGAGGAGAGGGTAGCGAGGATGAGGAGGAGGCAACGAGGTTGAGGAGAAGGTGAAGGAGAACATAAAGGAGAGGTGAAAGAGAACGTGGAGAGGAGAAGGTGAAAAAGAAGAAAACATAAGAGAAAAATGTAAGTGTAAGAGTTAATATATTTTTTGAAATCTTTAATTTTAACTCGAGAGACATACTACGTCGGTTGAGAGTCCTCAACCGACGTAGTATTTGACCAACTTTTACCAAATTTTCTTCAAAATTCACTCGCACACCAAAAGAGGATATTACGTCGGTTGGAAAGTCTTAACCAACATAATATGGGTCGCAGACTATGTCGGTTGGCACCTTCCAATCGAAGTAAAAGTTTTCAAATTTTGAACTTTTATTTTTTGTAATCTTTTCTACGTCGATTATGAGTGATAACTGACATAAAATATGCTATATTACGTTAGGTTTGAGTTAATCGACGTAATATCGGTTAAAATATTTATAAAAGTTCTTAACGTAAAATGCGTTTTTTTTTTACTAAAGATTATACTATACCATTTTATTTTATAATTATTTTTTATAGTTAATTTTTTTTTTATGTTCTTACAATTGATTTGGATCCCACTAACATTCCTATCAACTCATCTCTTCGTTACATCAAATTTTAAAAAGGCTATGTATTTTAAACATTATCTGATTCACGTAAAAAAATTAAATGAAACATTTAATATTTAGATTATTAAATATAATTCTTTAAAGACGTTATAAAATCATCTTATTTATTTAAGAGAAATTATTTTATAGAAGAGATATATATTTAATAATTTTTTAATTAGTCAATGAGCATTTAATATTTTTGGGAATTCCATAAATTTCTTTAATGTTATGTAGCAGTTATTTTTTAATTTCAAACGAGTAACGTAACAAGTGGTCTAAAAATATGTCAGAGAAAGAAATATTTTTAATGTAATAACTCCAACAACACATTTGATTTGATGTAAAGGTTAGTTGTTAATTCATTAAGAAACTTTTTAAGAACATAACAGTAACATACGTGTTGAAGAAGGTAGAAAATCAAATATGGTAAGTTTAAAAAACCAACAAATAAAAAAAAAAGTGCCATGCAATGCTATTGAGAATTATCCTTGAATAATGTGGTGCCCCACTTATTATTTCCTAACATGAAAACCAATATTAAACCATGTTTGTAACTTAATAATAGCATTAAAATATTTTTAATTAGCCAGGATTTTTCAATTAATACCATAATGCCATTGATATTTTCTTTCATATTCAGTTCATCAATTTTAATTGTCTCAGATTTCATCAACCATTTCCCAGCCTATATAAAGGTGAGGTTCTCAGGCATATACTGCATAAAACCCTTCTCTCTTCTTTCTTATGGATCAAAGAAGTGTCTTAGGTTAGAAATAGGGTATGAAACCCAAGTTGGAGTTCCTTTCACTCCAAATATGAG
>Ga0099825_1009391_pt1 | contig 11186 bp, 4 predicted proteins | sample SiratroredBW_FD_76838 | JGI IMG/M metagenome (GOLD analysis project Ga0099825, IMG submission 76838) | Root nodule microbial communities of legume samples collected from California, USA - Siratro red BW | ecosystem: Host-associated > Plants > Roots > Nodule | place: USA: California | collected...
GTTCAGTCCTTTGGTAGTGTGAATGAGTTTTCCATTAAACCTGTATACATCTTTTTGGAAAATTAGTGGAAAGAAAGTTATTTTGACTTTTGAACTTTTTCACAAAGAAAAGAAAAACAATTTCACATTGAAACAATACATTGAGTGAACCCTAACTGAGAGGACAAGTATCCAACCAAATCTGCACGCATCCTCATTTTGCTCTTCGTACATCCATAACTTTAGCCATTTTCATTTGTCCAATCCATAGTCAGCAACCAAATATATTGTTCCTTGTGAATTGATCATTTCATGCACCGTGATTTCTTCGAATAATTTTTCAGAGACACGTATATAATAGATTCAAGATTTTGGTTAGATTTTGCCGTGAACAATTGGTCATATCCACCACTATTTCAGCGAGTGCATCATGGTAAAACCATAGCATATTGGAATCTGGTACATCTTAGTTGTTATTCGGTGGAAAATCCACGCTACATTTGTGGATAATACTCTATTTGAACCACAAATTTGTTCATTTTTTTTTCTTTTTCTCTTTATTTAAATCCACTTACAAGACATGGCTATGATAGCTAACTAGAGCATATGTTTAGTTACCCCAAAAAGTAAAAACAAAATAAAAATAGGGTTTGGTACAATCACTCATTCTTTTATGTTAAACCTTTTTTTATGACATATTCTGCCTCTCTAATCAAGTAAAGACATTGTTATTGACATGTGAGTATGAGAGATGCAACTGTTACACGACTGTGAGACCAAGTCTCTAACAATAGCAACCCTAAATCTTTGATAAACAAAAAAAAAAAACACACACACACACACAGACGTATATAAAGTGCTAAAATGTTGACAAGTGGCCACTATATCGAAGCTTCTCCTTGTTGTGACCAATTCTTTCGATTTGGTTCTCATCCCTTGCACATACCTATTTTGCCAATGCATCGTGTTTATAAGAACACAAAAGATTGTTTTGTGTAAAGGTACTTATCCGACTATAAAGGTGAGCACATGTATATACTACTAATACACAAGAAACGTCTTATCATGCAATGATATTGGAGGAGGTTTAAATGCAAAAATAATGATAAAAAGGAAAAGAAAATTAACAAAAAAACTCTAAAGACACCGAAAGTAGGTATAAATGTTACAACAGATAGATTAAATATTGAATATTGTCCACTCTGTGTTTTTGTGTGTATAGAGTAAGAACAAGTGGGAATCAGGGACAGAACCAGATGCTCCCCAATTACCAATTTTCCATAACGATTGGTCTCTCTTTTTATGGCAATTGTTTATAAGGCAATGCAATGTTCGTATATTACGTGCCTCTTTCTTGTTGGTTGTTTGCTTCGATACTCTTGCAACTCGTGAGTGCATCTTATGCAATACGTCTGAGTACTACAATAAAATACAGTGAAGATAATTGCATAAGAGAGATGATACTTCGACATCATATCATTTCTCTTAATATCATTATAATACCCTATAAATTATTATTTTAATATAATATTTTATTTATGTTAATTGTTATTATTTTAATGTAATATTTTATTAATAAAAATAATTGTAAAATAGATGTGAGAGAAAAAAGGAGCTGTCAAACGATAATATTACATTGCATAAGAGAGGAGTTAGGCATATTCTTAGTAAGAACGAGAATAAGAATATAGGAGGTTGACTTTTTTCAATGTGCCTGAAATAATTATTTATTTATTGAAAGGTCTCGATTCAATTATAGTCTTGGAAATTTAATTCTACAAACTTATTTTAATGGGGTGACTAAATTTAGGTGTATTTACTAAAATTAGATATATTATTTTAATACATGATATAAAATTAATATAAAATGACATATTTATTCATGTTTAAACATGTTGACTTACATACAAAATATATAAAATTGAAAGCTAATTTATTTTTAAGGGCTACATAATAAATTAGATTTTCAAATAAGAAATTATATGTTATATTATATACAATATAAGAAAATTATTGTTGTTAACGGGTCTGTTTTCAAACAAATAGTGCAATAAACCCATTAACCTTTTAAAAACCTTACAATAAAACAAATATTAAACAAATTTACAGGTCATTGTAATGGATTTCCAATCACATCCTTAAAAATTTAACCCAAACAATACCCCCTTACGTAATCTGTCATTACTACTTTTATAGATTAATTAATTTTTCCTTTAATTGTTTTTATAAATATAATACAAAAGCATATACAAATTTGCAGTGAGTGCTTACGGACTTCTAGTACGACCAAAAATATTAAAAGAAAAAAAAAATGTTATGAAACAAATACAACAAATTATAAGACCGACATACTACTTTAGCTTTATACTTCCATAATAATAGCCATTTCAAAACAAGTCTAGGTCAAGCACTATGCTATTTCCAACTTTTATAGGTTAAAAAATAATTGCCAAAAAATTCGAAGGGTGATTAAGCTGTATTTCAAACATAAGTCCACACATCGATTCATTTTAATCCAATAGCTTTGAGGTTTAAGTAAGATAGCACTTAGGTTGACGGAATCTTAAAGTAAAATAATCCATTTATCCCGATTGGTGTTAATTAATTAATTAATTACCAACTTTTAATTGGTTACCGATTAATTAATCAAAACGTTTGATCAGCGCCACGAACCTTGAAATGTTTATAAATATAATATAATATAATAATACATTATGCTTTTGCAAATATGATAGCAAAGTTGCTAAATAATTGCTATGCTATCCGAATCAATCGATCATTTTCATAACTATATACAAGGAATATCTTGAACAAAAATTCGAATTCCCATAATGTTAAAATGTACAAGCTGATAAGACAAGTCCAAATCCACCCGTTTAAGTTATACAGATTAATTAATGGCTTGTTTGGTAAGAGTGATTTATTATTTATATGAATTTATGGAGATTGATTTAAACCTATTTTGGTTTATGTGATTTATGTAAGGATTTGTAACTAAAGTTTGAAAAAGAGAAACAATCATAACATCTCATGTTTAAATCTATTGACATTACTTATATTTTAGAGACAATCACTCAATCCTATCATATTAGACACACACATGTGTTGAATTTTGACATTACAGATTTTGCACAATGAACATTATTTTTTTTCTTTAGCACTTAACGAAAACAAGGAATATATCTACTAATTATGTGATAAATCATAATTAAAAGATAAAAACTATCATATTTATACATTTGTTACATTCCCAAAACACAAAAATCTAAATCCACATGTCAATATATTATTCTTGTATAAAATGCATTATCGTGATAAAGTCACATCCATGTAGCTCAAATCTTCTATCTTATAAGCTATTATCAAATTTTAACTAACTTCTCTTATGAAAAACATCAAACTATTTAAAGTCAAATTCCAACAAGTCCTAATTTTTTTAACAAAGAAAACTCTTACTATCAAACCCAAAATATGACTATAACTCTAAAATGGTATATATTCATCTCTATCGATAAAAGTTCACATGCAAGCATATATCCTTAGACATGCAAATAAACCAACATGCAACCATTTCAAGAAAAGAATAAAAAATATATTTTAAACGATATTTTAATCAATAAATTATTTTCTTCACCCTCCTACTTTTTAAGAACATAATAAACTCAAATTTTAAAAATAATGGAAAATTACTCAAAAACTTATAAAGAAAACAAACAAAATATGTTTTTAGAAAGGTAATAGTTTTTATAAATGAAGTTTGCATATTTAAATTTATTTATTTATAATTATTTTAACTTCTCCAATAAAATAATTAGACTTTACCTTATTTAAAGAACTTTTAATCTTTGTAAATTTTAACTGTGTTAAGATTATATGAACGCAAAAGAGAATATCACATTTTACACAATAATTCATCAATTCATATTAAACATATATAGAAACAAAGTTAACAAAATTTATATATTTTAAATTTTAATTTGAGTAAATTCAAAATGATGCGTTATATTTAAATGTTGGCTTTCATCTTACATATGGAGGTCAAATTATATCCAAATATCTTTAAATATATCTATCATATTTATAATCATGTTTGTATTGGTAGAATATTTCATGATCACGTGATTTTAATTTATTCTAAATGTAATTGTATAATGTTTGACAACAACAATTAATACAGTGCTTGATTTAAATCGATTGCTAATGTTCTGAAGTAAAATGGTTGTTTAAAAAAATAATATATAGCAAAATTATTGTAATAAAAATGCAAAAAAAAAAAAAAATCAATCCAAACTGCGATTGGAAACATAAAATCTTTTTCCTTCAAGCTTTTATCACACATAAAAAATAAATAGTAAATTAACATCACATTAACAAAAGCTTAATTATAAAAGTGATAAAAGTTAAAAAATTGAATTTATATAATTAAAAATAAATAAACTAAATTCATAGAAAAAATGCATCGAGGATATCAATAATTAGGGGTGGGTGAGGGAGTGGGACGGTCAAAAAGCTCATGATCGTCCCACTTTTTGTAATGTATTTCCTATATCATATATAAAATATAATATGATTTTCGAAATATTTCAATTCTATTTTAGATTTAATACTTTGAATATCATGTTTAATGTTAAAGATAATATTTCACTTTTCTTTTATAATATTTAATATAGTTGCATATTTTCCTGCTGATAAAAAATATATTATTTTTGTTTATAAATACCATGCATGTGAAAATTGATTTATTCTAGTGATATTCTTTTAGGCTGGTCCTTTAGAAAAAATTCTCTCGCTGGGCCCTGCAAATAGTATTGTTCTTACGTTATTTGGCATTTTATAGCGTATTATTTTATTCTCGGGTCTGAAGGGTCGATCAACGTCAGCACCTTTTTGTGTGTATTATTAATTTGTGGACGTATGGGCATGGCTATGTGTGTATTAGAGTATTAGAAAGATGAGTTTCCAAGAGCAGGGAGAAGGAATTTTAGTGCAGAATAGGGTGATAAAGAGAGTGAATGACAAATGAAGCAAGTTTTGTGACCAAAAGGGGGTTCAGAAAAGCTAGACATGACGCGCGTTCATTTGTTTCCACATACATTATTCCTTGTGATTAAACTATGTCAATTTAAAATTAATATAGATGTGAGTGTCAGATTCTCTCTCAGACAGTGGAATTGTGGGTTTCTAGCCGCCCAATCATATTGCTCTCTCCCAAAGTTGATTCCTTTGCTTCCTGCTTAAGCCATTTTCACCCAATAAATTTCACTCTCTGTCTTTCCTAATTCGTATGCTACTCCTGTCACAGAAAACTAATGAGAGAAGCTAAATAATAATATGAAGAAAAATGCTCTAATTCTTACATCATTACTGCAGGGTGAACTCACTAGACTAGCTCGTCTCGAAAGTTTTTGTATACACAGAAACCTGAACCCATTTGAACGGTTATTTTTTTTTTCTCCTTGTTATGAACATTTTTCTGTAGGTGCATACCAAATATAAATGTAATTGGCATTCCCAAGCATGGGTTTTCTTGTTTTTTATATATGATGGAATAGCTTTTTACCCTCCTAATAAGGTAAGATTAAGATACTAAACCACTACGTCATCACTACGCTTTGTTGAATAAAATAATGAAAGCGAACTTTCATGTTACATACAAATAGGTGAATTTCTCACACAAATTTATTGAAAAAAATTTAGAATGGATAAAAAAGAAATATTTGCATAAATCGATAAGTCGTGTAAGTGAGTAAAATCTTATTATAAAAAAGTTGTGCTTAGCAAAGATGATTTTTGTATAAAATCGAAATCGTAAATGATAAATACGATTTTAATACGAACTGTATTATATTGAAGTCGTGGTACCTTTTAAAGTTGTTTTCGTGGTACTACCTTTTATATTTGACATCAAGTTGATTAAGTAACTTTTACCTATAGTGATTATTTAATTATAGAGATTAATACATATCAATATTTACATAATATTTACATATGTATTACCTTATTATAAAATCTCATATATCTTGAATAATCTGTTTTTTTTTTACCATTATATGATTTGTTTTCTTATCTTCTTTAAACAATTCAGAATAGGCTTAGATTATATACTAAGTCTATTTTTTAGATACTAGATGGTCTAATGGTCAAATTTATTAGGTGTTTTATTTTATCTTTTTCTGTTTCTTTTTCTTTCTTTATATTTGGCCTTTGCTCCTATGCTTTATAACTTTCTTTTCTTGAAATTCATCATTAGCAAAGTTTTCAACATTTTCTTTATATTTTATAACTTTTATTCTCTTGAAGTTCATCAATAGCAAAGTTTTAAATATTTCCTTTAGCTTTCTTTTTTTACTTATTTTTATGATAGTATTAGAATACTTTTTTTGAAGTATTATACTATGTCTCACTTTGATGGATAAGATCGATCATGAAGTCTATTAAAGAGTCGACAACTATCTGTATTTGCATCCTGGTGAAAACTTTATTATCTCTTTAATTGTATTTATTTGATTCGACTAATTATTATTATTGGATTGATTTTGTGGTTACTTCCTTAAGTGCAAAGAATAAATTGCAATTCGTAGACGGTTTTATTGACCCACCTCCTGCAATGTATCAAATCATCCCTTCATGAAAAAAATGCAACAATATAATTACATCACAACTCATAAAATCTTGTCCTTAAGTATCTGACAATCTATAATGTTGTTGAAATTTGAAATGATCTTAAGTGAAGGTATAAACAAGAAGACTTATTACATATGATGAATCTTCAACAAGAAACATCTTTTTTTAGAGAGAGATCAATTCGTTACAAAATTCTTGACCATTGGAGGGTCTATTTTTTTTGTATTTTTTAAGACAATCCACGATATGCTTCGAAGATCTATTAAATAATTTTTTTTATATATTATATCATCTTATGTTAGACTTCCGAAAGGTCAAGTTTATTAGGTATTTTTTGTGTTTTTATTGTTCTTTTTTTTCTTCTATATTTAGTCTTTGCTTCAATGTTTTATAACTTTTTTTTATCTTAGAAATTTATCAATAACTATGTTTTCAGCCTTTTCTATGTTATCTTCCGTCACTGTCTTCTTTGATGATACAGATAGTAAGGAAAACCAAGTTTACAGAGAGTAAGGAAAGCCAAGTTGTTTACAGTGGCCATTCTCCCTTAATTATTATCTATATAGCCACTAAAATAAGAAAAAAAAATGCGCGGTTGGCTAAGCAAATTCCATATATTCCAATAGAATGTATTCACTGCTCCTCAAGTTTTGTTTAGCTGTACTCCGCTTATATTATTCCCAACTGTTAAAGATTTCACACTGATTAGTGTTCATATGACTAAATTAATGGTACCACAGTACCTAGTAGTCATTGTTAATTAGCCATATTTAAGTAATTGTTACTGAACAATTTGTAGAAGTTGAATTCTTGATATGACCAATTTGTTATGTGAGAAAGTATGATATGAATCTTATTGTGTAGTGATAGATGATTAGATAATATGAGAATTTATCTGATGATAGTTTTTAATTAAGTGTACCACTGCATACATGTTATTGAGTCCTACAATAGATAATATGTCTTATAAACTTTTTTTTTTTTTATGTTGAACGCAAAATTTATTTATCCATAAAGTTTGTCCAACACTAAATAATGATTTTTTTTTTTAATTTGAGTTTCTTATATTTTCAAAATCTAAAAAATAAATTTCAATTACTACCGTTTCATGTTTCAATCTAATCAATATTTTTTCCCATATAATAATCGCTTTCTAGAGGAAAATTTATTCCCTTTAGTCATTTTTTTTAAATTTTAAGATTACTTTTTCAAATATATATTTTTCCATTTTTATTATACCCTGAAAATTCTTTGAAGATAAAAAAAATCTAAAAAAGATATAATAGGTAGTTTATTTAAAATTATATTGAAAATAGAAAAATTAAATATTTTTATTGGTTTAGGTAAAAGAATCTTAAAGAAGTGTTAAACAGGAATAATAATTTAAGTTGTACGTTTGAGCTATATGATTGGTAGTACAAGTATCTTACAAATTGATATATAGATTGAATAGTACATATAAATAAGAGATAAACATTTCCAAGGTTTAATAACACCCAAGCAATGATTATAATTCTAACTACGTGTGAATGTTTAAATAATCATTGATACCCTTTTCATTTTAGTTAATGTCTGAGTGGTGTAACACTCAGTACATTTTTTATGGCTGAACAGAAAATTATGAACCAATAAGAGTTTGATTGCATGACGCCTTTTTTATGAAATGGGAAAAAATGAAAATATATAAAGGAATAAAAAAGGAAAGCAATAAAGGGTACTTTTCATGGTGGCGTAGGGGATACGGTTGAAGAAGCTTTTTGGCACCCTACAAATACCCCCCATTTCCCCAACTTTCAGTACCATCAACCACCACCATTCCTCTAACATCATCTCAATCGTCATAGCCCTCACCCTTTCTACCTTCTTCGCAACTCGCACTCTCAGTGGTCTCAAAGTAGACCTCTGTTGAATGCTGTTCTGTTGCCTCAGGTAACTAAGAAATGTTCTTTTTTTTTCAAGTTTTTTAAGGTTTATTTTTCTTAAAATTCGCATGCATGTACCAAATATGTAACTTCAAATTCTGGTATTTTCACTGGTTTCGTTTACCTGATTTTTTTGTTTGGCATTTTCTAATTAGTTTTTCTTGCCTTTCATGCAGATAAGTAAGTGTTTGTGCTTCTGCCTGTGGAAAGATGGCAACTTGTACGAACAAGAAAATCCAATTACCTAAGTCTCGGAGAATAGACGAAGAGACTCTTCTGATGCAGAAGCAGGGCATTGTCACCATTTTGGGATCTAACAACGATTCCGCAACTTCTCTTCGACGCACTCTTTCCGCAGACATGTCTTCCAAGAAATGGCTTTTTCAAAATGGGTTTTCTCCCATGAAAAAGATCGCTTCCTCGGAAGAAATCTCTCGCTCACTCACAGAACCCTCCGCAGCTGACTCATCATCTTCATCGGAAGATGACAACAGCCAAGATCGGTGCCAAATTTGGAAGATGATTCAGAAGGAGGAGAATGTGGACAAACCGGGAGAGTTTGACATATGGAGTTCAATTTTGTCGAAGAAAACCAACGAAGAAAGCTCCAAATTAGCAATAACAACCCTTCCTTATGTTCATCCACTTGTGAGAAGGTCAAAGAGTTGTCTGAGCGAAAAGAGTCTCCAGATATGCACGGAGAGTCTAGGATCCGAAACTGGCTCAGATGGGTTCTCTTCTTATTCACCATCTGAGACAGAGGATTCTTCAGAGGAAGAGAAGGAAGAAAAAGAAGAGGAAGAGAGAGAGAAAGTGGAGGTTTCACACGAGGAAGAGTTTCAAGTGCCGAAACAAAACCATGCAGTGAAAAAATCTTCTCCTCGTTCTTTTCCTCCGCCGCTCCCTTCACTTCACATGCGATCCCACCGTGACAACGGAAGGTTGTTCATAGAAGCTGTGTCTGTTCCTTCTCAGAACAATTTTTCTGCTCAACGAGAAAATGGTCGCCTTGTCCTCACTTTTGCTGAAACGTCTGAAGAAGAATCAGAAGAAGAGGAGTTTGAGGAAGGTGATGATGAGGCAGAGGAATTTGAGAGGTGTGTGAAGGAGCAAGAGCATGCACCCATGTTAATGTCTAGTGGGATTGGCTTAGCATTAATGATGAACAAACCAAATGGAGTAAGTGACTCTAATAGAAGTTCAAAATGGTCGGAGAAGTTCAACGATGTGGTCAATTTTAAGGATGTTGATGTGGCACAACATAGTCCTCTGCCACCAAGACCAAGGTCTCGGATAGTTCCCTCTTCTTCGGGTGCTTTCAGTGCTTATGAATACTACTGGAAAACCAAGCCCAAGCCAAAAACCATTCCTTCTCCTAACACGTTTACCTTTCAACACAACAATTACTCTTCCTTAGAGAACAATTTCAAGAGTTGCAAGGACTCTAGGAGGTCTTTTCTGTTCTGGGAACCTTATTGCATTGCTATATGACCTGAGATCCTGATTTGCTCTCATTGCTAATTGAAAACTTGTTACACAACTCAAACACTAGCATTTTCTCTCCACCTGGTTCCACTCATTCAGAGAACTGTAGTCAAATAATAGAAAATTGAGAGGGTGAGAAAAGGGATAGTGAGAGTTATAATATTTTTGTTTGTAATTGTACGATCAGAAAAGAAAAAATTCTTGGACAGTGTCGTGAATTATATTTCTGTTGTCTATGATATCAACAATTTCATAACCAAAGTTTTTCTTTGACCATCCTTTTGCAAAATATGGGCCAATAGGGTTTCGAAATTGGTCGTGTCCTTTCTAATTGGTCTTATGTTTTGGGAACAACGTGATCTGTCTTGTGATATTTTTGCCTCTCCACTCGTGAGATTAATCAAGATAGTGGCTGTTATGTGCCTGATTAAAGACATGAAAGATCGCAAGTGATATTGAACTTGATCTTTATAGTTTTTTTTATTCTTAATTTTTCTAATGTGTGTCATCTCTAAAGTTAATTATCACCACTTGAGCTTTCCATCATCTTTTAATGATGTGATTAAATGTGAAAAGCAGTTATGGAGAGGGCAATGACAAGATCATCAACTTTTAATTCAATTATATCTTAACTTCTACTTTTGCGGATGGGAAAAACAATATGCAACCACAAAATATAAAATAACATAAATTTAGAAAAAATCAAATTAGCCATGAGTGTGATGTTACTTTTTAAATATTTGAAATGATTTTTATTTAAGGTGGATTGACTTCAATCCTTTTCCCCATTATGATATTTCTATTTTAAATATTTTAAAGTGTCTTTTACTTTTAAACATTAGAAATGTTTTTTAGTATATATTATAAAACAAATTATTTTACAATCATTCAAAAGTAATATATAGAAAATAAATTGTAAAAATCTCAGTGAGTTATATATTTTTTAATAAAAAAATACAACATTAAAAATGAAAATAATATATAATAATCTTATTTTATTTTTATTAAATAGAAAATATATTTCTTAATTGAATTGCATAACTATATATATATATATATATATATATATATATATATATATATATATTTTTATTTTATATAATTTTTTTTATTTTATTTATATAAATTATTTATTTTTTTTTTTTTTTTTTTATTATCTCTATTTTATTATTTTTA
>Ga0099825_1009392_pt1 | contig 11186 bp, 3 predicted proteins | sample SiratroredBW_FD_76838 | JGI IMG/M metagenome (GOLD analysis project Ga0099825, IMG submission 76838) | Root nodule microbial communities of legume samples collected from California, USA - Siratro red BW | ecosystem: Host-associated > Plants > Roots > Nodule | place: USA: California | collected...
AAATTTTTATAAAAAAAAATTAAATATGAGAATAGAAAAAGGTGTTTTTTTTTTTTTTTAGTGGGGGGGTGGGTGGGAAAAGGTGAATTTTTTTTTTTTTTTTTTTTTTTTTTTTTTTTTGTGTTCTTTGTTTTGAATGTCTTTCCTTGCAAAGTTTTATTTGAGCAATGGAAGGAACTATATGTTTAATTACTCCCGAAACCCACATCAACATACCACTAAATTCAATGCAAAAATTAAATAATTTCTAGAAGATTTTTCTTTTTATTCATTTATTATTTTTAAAGTTAAAAAACATTATTTATTCTTTTGTCTACTATATCCTACTTTTTTTTAACTTTCTTTTAAATTTTATATATATATATATATTGATGTAGAAATAATTTTTTTATAATCATTTAATTAAGATTAAGAAAATTTATTAGCTTTTAGTTTCGGAATGAATACTCTATGACATAAAAATGGTATATTTTTAATATTCTCTATTTTCTTTTTAAATTGAAAACTACAAAAGTACTGAGTGACTCTAATAAACTAAGAAGTGAGATTCGCAGCATTTATGATTTTCAATAAACTTTTAGTCATTAATAAGAGTTTGCAATAGAGAATATGTTTGATAGCATTTCTTAGGTTATTACTATTATCATTTAAAATTTAATCATTCTTAATTTCTCTTCCCCTAAAATCTTTAAATTAAAAATTGCTGGTTAATCAAAATTTTCTTCTCCTCATTAACTTAACAATGATCATTAATATCATCACCAATGTTATAATATTAACAAAAATTTGATGCAGTATTTTAATTACATGTATATATAAATATATTTCAATTTAATTCGAAGTTTCATTTATCACTGGAACTAGTAACATGAGAATTATTAAATGAAAATGTTAAATTATTACAACCAATTTTTTTCCCATTACTATGATAACTATTAGCTAGCTTTTATACATATACTCTCCTACAAAACCATAGATGTATGAAAATTCAATGAACATTATAATGAAGAGTTCCTCTATACAAAGATACCATGGCAAGCGTTAGGATACTACAAAACTAACAAATATACTTCAGTTCAACAAAAAAGAGTTGTTGTCTCTCCTCTAATTTTTTTCTTAATGTGTATTATTTATCATTTTCATTTTAACATCACATCATTGAAGAAACGTTTCAACAAAACCGCTTTTTTTTCACTCAACAAAAAAGCCAAAAGGTAACTTTCCTATGTTTCTGAAATTGTATAAAAGTAACTAGCACATATATTGAACACTATTGACCATAAAATACAAGATATTCAGATTCTGATGCAGAAAACAGAAAGGCAATAAAAGAATTTTTGTGGGGCAGGGGATAATAGCAACACCTAACATCTGAATAGTTATCATTATTAGCATGTGTGTATATTGATTGATGTACAAAATTACAACCGCCACTGTAGTTTGTATAATGCACAAGCCGTATAAATCTTTGAAGATCAACCACAATTTGTTTCTTTGCTCATTGCCCTCCAGGGTTCCTGTTCCATGACAGATAAGAGGGATCTCCAAGTTGCCTAAAGAAAGAAACAATGATCATATTTAGGAGCTAATTATATTCACAAATGGCTGTTGAAATATATGAACTTTAGACAAAACAACAAACTACTTAGCAATTTGAATGGATATAGAGTTGGGTATGTTAGAAGGGAAACAACATGCATCATGTACCCTGATATTTTTGGCTTTTGCTATTTATATATACAAGTTTCTAGTAAAAAATAATGCCATTTTCTTTTCATCTTACTACATTAAATACACAATTTGCAATACACTTGACACACAATACATAGCTTCTAATCCAATTCATTAATGGGGTAATGATCAATAGTTAGTGAAAAAGTCCTCGTATGGGAGAACATAAGTTCGACATATAATGTGTGCAAAAAGTGAGGGCATTGAACACCATTTCTGGTCAAATACATCTTTAATGATAGAGATCTCACGTTAACTAAAAATAAGGCCGATTTAAGATAGATAAGTAAGAACAAAATTCATTTTACAAACCAGTTTTGTGAAATTGTGTTAAACTTAAATTGGAGTGAAAAGAGACTTGTAAGGTAGAAAGCAGTAGGAGATTTCATTACCTTGGCTTGACAAGATATACAACAGTAAAGGCCATGGCCAAAAAGAAGCTCAATCCTCCAACAGTTAGATAAGCAATGCCAAGAAAGTCATTCTTCCCACCGAGCCAGGTAGTAGTTGACAGAACAAGCTTCTTCTTGCCATTAAAACTGTATGTGTTGTAGATATTATTCAAATTCACGTGTATGACATCACCTTTCTCCAAATCCACCTCAATCCTTCCATACAACTTCCTAAAAGTTGGTAAAGCTGCAGTTCGCATCCAAACAATAAGATCCTCTTGCTGACTCAACTGTTCCATAAACATTCAAAAAGTGAGCAACTTTTCTCATTGATGCAAGCAAATAGAGAATGCCAAGACAATCACAAGATGAACAATGAAATAGATTGGAAATTATAAAAACTAGAGAAAACACAATGACTGACTGAACTATTTCAAGATTAGCCTCTCTGCACAAATAACATAATTGGCTAATTTACTACCATACAGAAGATAGTCATTTCAGTGCACAACTCAACATGCCATTTTGTTCACCAGCTGATTCATCATTTGTCTATTCAAAAACTTTCCTGTCTTTGGATTGATTAGCTGAGTTGTTTCAGCCAGTTACATTCAACTCAAAATAGTAAAACCATGATAACTATATTGGTAGTTTCAGTTTTTAAAATAAAAAAAGTGGTTTACAGAACAACTTTAGTAAGAAAAACATAAAGATCAAAAGAATACAAAACCTATGTGTGCACACAGCATGCGTACCAATCATTACTATTAGACAGCCTGAAGTATAATTAAGTAGCAACAAAACAACATTAAACCAAAAGTGCAAGCACAAATATCTTTATATTTAAACAGGGGCTTACTATAGATTAATGCACATATCAAACAACCTCTATTTACTGTTCTGGACCTCATGAAAAACAAGAATTATGCTTTTTCCAACCAAAATTTGAGTTCAAAGAAAGACTTACAGGTTTGTCTGGATCAAGACTACCACCGCCTATTAAAGAACCATTCTGGAAATTTTTGGGAAAAACATCACTTCCAAATTTGTGATCCCTATCACTTTTCCATGAAATGTCGTTCTTGTTCACAGTCAAATTAACGTTGTTGCGTGAGAAGCTGTATGTATCGTTGAACAAGCTCCAAGCTATAAGACCACAGGGTACAATTGGCATTCCATTTGCCGAATCCTCAGGGTCACAACCACTTGTTGAGTTTGCACTGTTAGAATCCCTCAGCTGCTCATCATTTCGGCTTTTAACATACCTAAATTACCAAATAACATACTTATAATCATCATATTAAAAAGAACTATTTGCATTAGATTCTACTATTAATCAAACAAACTTTCATACTGAATTATTGTGGGAACCAGTCGCTGAAGACATAGAGGTGATAGAACATTCAGAATATAAGATGAATGCATGAAAAATAAAGAAGTTCATAATTTCATATCATTGTCTCTTAAACTTTTATATCTGATGTAATTCATGTCAAATGTCAAACTTGTAATTTCTCTACTTTCATTGTACATTTGTAGCAGACTAACAGGAGAGTATGAAACCAAATCTGAAGTTCAGTGCAACTAATCAACTTTTGTTAGCAACATGCACATGAAAGAGAGGGTTGTGTAAAAGATATTTGGCAGCCAACCATAAATCATAGTTGAATACTTGAATCCTCATTAAATAACAATAAAATTCCCATTGGCTGGTAAACATGAAATTCAAATTGATGATTGCGTGATTCACAAGAAATAAAAGGAGTATATACCGCCGATGATTCTGGTAAAAGTTGTCAAGCTGGTAGTACACATAGATAGGAGCCTTCATACGCTTGTCCACCTATTCACAAGATCAATGTATTAAAAAACAAACAAATGAAGCAACCATCAAAATTTGAAATCCACAATTCATCAATTATGGGAGCAGAATAATAGTAAAACATCAATAAGAGAAATCAGCATCAAGAAAACTAACATGTAGCTCCCTGTTGCATGGCTTTTCTCCAGGAGTCTGAATGTATGACACCTTGTCTGTCACATTTGGTGGTACGCACACCGAGTCATACCTATCAATAATTTCAACAACCTGATAGATATAATCAAAATCAGCACTCAGCAGTACTTATAATATACAGAACTGGTAAGCAAAGTTCAAAAACTATTGCACTCAAGCATACATCATGCGAAGCAATCAACGAAGCAACTCCGATTGGAATGAACACAACGGTGACAATCAAGAATGCTGAAATAACCTGCATGGAAAGTAATACACCATGTAAATCATGACTTTTAAAACCATGAAGAAAATCACTGACAACATATCCAAACAGGTAGACCTACTGCTCGTGGTGTTAGAATAGGCTTGCAGGCTGGAAGTTCTTGTTGTGTAAACTTTGAGTCTGGAGGCAAAAGAAATGCTCAAGTTAGAAACAACAAATGACACAGACACAATTGTTGATAAATCAGAACTTGATTTATAGCTTCCTCATTTAGCTCAACAATAAAACTCTTCAACTAGCTCAACAAATGTCAAAAGCAATTCTTTTAAAACAAATAAACGGGGACACAAACACAATTGTTGATAAATCAAAGCATACTATCTAACTTAAAGAATTTCGAAGAACTTAAGTCACCAAAGTTCTGTGCAATTAGAAACAAAAAAGAACACAAACGCAATGGTTTGTTGAATCAAAACAAGCCATCCAACTTATAAAAAGAAAAAAAAAAACCCAACTAGCTCAACAACAAAAGTCCATGTCAAAAACATTTCCTTACAAACACCAATAAATAAAAAGGGGTAATGTTTGCTTAACAAAGTCTAAATAAATTCTTGAAACACAGCTTCAAAAGAGGGTATCAAGAGAAAAACTCCATCCTCCTATGAGAAACAAACCTCAACAAAACCATCAACCCTCCCCTATAGAAAAAAAAAAAACAAAAATTCACGCGACAAACACAAGAAAACCCACCAAAATCAAACCAAAAAGCCAAAAAAAAAAAAAAATGATAACAGAAGAGAATCATTACACTTGGGTCTCTTGCTTTGTCTCCTGGCAGCATTGGAATCATTGGATCCAGCACCTCCAGCGGTGGACGTAGACATGGCCAAAATCCTATTCAATGAAAAACTAAACCTTTTCCAAAAACTCGTATACCCAGATGAGAATTAAGAGCAGAGATGAAGAAATCAACAAATGAAGATTGAAATTTGAGAGAGATTAGAAAAGGGTAAATATAATTGCATAGTGAAGGGAGGGGACCGGTTACCGGTTGGGCAGGTGGTGAGGAAATTGACTTTTATCGTAGAAAGGAAGAAGGGAGGAGGGTACGTTTGGCGGGGGCGGCCGGTGACCCTTTCTCTCTCTCCCTCTCTCTTTCTTCAAAGAAAGAACAGAGAAAGGAGAGAGAGAGCAAAGACCAGTCAAAGAAATACAAATATACATATAAACAAACAAATTCACACGCTTTCTTCCATTGAATTCAACTGCTTATGTTATGGGCTATGTGTCAATTTTTTTTCCTCTTTTCTTTCTAATTTTGGTTTTTCAAATCTTCCAGAATGCAGACATGGACCTGTCTGAAACTTCAATGTACTAAAATTCATAGTTTATTAAATATCATTAATTTCCTCAACATTTCAAATGTTCAAATTTTAGTTTTTTTTTTTAAAGTAAGTAAAATATTATTGTCCTTAAATAAACACCAATTTTAACGATGAGAACAATTAACTTAGGCAATTTTTTAAAATATTATCAATGTATTAAAACAGCTTAAGATTTTTAAATTCTCCCTTTTAGTGTGTATCAATGCATAACTGAAAGACTCATAATATTCTATAGAAGTAAACCAAAAAAAGTTAAAGTTGTTTAAAAAATATAAATTGTCTGATAAAAAATAGTGTTTTCTGTTAAAATATGTTTTATAATAAAAACGGAATAAAGGAGAGGTATTTAAAATTAAATAAAGTTTACTTTTTATGATTAGTTATTTATTATTAGTTTCATCTCTAACTATATATTAATATTATTATAGGTACCATTTTTTTAAGTTTAGACTACACGATTCAAAATATGAGGAAAGAATATTTTACTGTTCTAAAGTTAAGAATTTTTTTTACTTATTTAAAAGTTTTATCTCCCAAAAGCTTATTTTCTTTGATTTTTTTTTATAAAATGCGATAAATAATCCTATCTAGATTTGATTCCAAACATTTAAGAATTATATAGCTTAACTAATCAAATTTTCCAATTAGAGAAGTCTTCATTTTCCCCAAAAATTTGAGATCTTTGCCTTATTTTGCATGCACGAGGTTGGATTTTTATATGTATGCGTAGTCTCATTGGAAAACAAATATTGAATAATCTAAATTTGTATAATACATTTTCAAGAATAAGGTTTTGTACCTGTTTTGTTGGTGCTGTCTGCTTTGCTGGGTGTTGTAGCAGTTAGAATCTGTCAAACACAATATGCTCAGATTGTATTATTAAATATATTTAAATATATACATATACGCGTTTGTTATTTGCAGATATTACAAAATATATTTATAAATATAACAAAGAAAAAAGTAATAACAACATTCATATTATTGTAAAATATTATAACAAAAATATACATTTATGAATATTTGAAAGTAAAATAATAATAATAATAATAATAATAATATATGTGAATATTTATATTTATATATATGATTTGTGAATGTACATATATATATATATATATATATTTGTAAATAAAATGTACCTGTGAATATACATGATAAATTGAATTAAATAAATGAGATAAAACTGACCATATGGATGAGGTGAATAGGTAAACTTGGGCAGTAAAAATATTCCTATTACATTGATTCTCAAAGGATATGGATAAAAAACAAAATAAAATAAAGATTTATCGTACTATAAATAGGGAAGTAGTGAGCAAATGTGAAAGGGAGAGGAGAAGAGTCAATTAGACAGAGTTGACAATAAAAACTGAGAAGAGAGAGAACAACGAGAGAGAGAAAATAAAAAGAGTTTATTTAATTACATTTACACTAGGACAATTACTATTACAATTATTAAGAGAAGGAAATATCTACCACTTTTAAATTATTACTTTTTCAAGTTTTTTAAATTATTGTTTTTTCATGTTATTTTAGGTGTAAACTGTTCCTAATCTCATCATATTAAAATATTATTTATTTTATAATTATAATACTAAATATATATAAGTGGACGTAAATTAAAAATAAAATATTAAAATAATATATAAGAATATGGAAAGTGATGCACATATATATATATATATATATATATATATTATATAATATATATATATATAATCATGTCAAAAGTAAATAAATAATTATTTAAATTATAAATTTTATATATATATATATATATATATATATATATTATCTCAAAAACAAATAAAATAATAATTAATTATTTAAATTATGAATTAGGAAAAAGGAAACTAGTATAGGTATATTTAAGTGTAAATTAATTTGTAGTTGAAGGTATTATCTGATAACTTAAATGAGAAAAAGAATTGGACAAGATAAATAAATGTTGTATACAAAAACAATTCGTACTTGCCTATAGATTTGAAAATTTTATATAAACATTATTCTAATTTCACAATATTTAAGTTATTATCTGTTATCTATGGTATTTGTTCTCACTTTTCTTGTGTTTTTTTTTTTCCATATAAATAATAAATAAATACACATTAGAATAGATGACTTCTTTATATATTAGATAATTATCGATCGAGCTATATTTTCAGGGATGCAGTGGAATGTAGATGCTTAAATAATATTGTAACTTTTCGGGAACAATGATTAACTCTCCCTCGTAGTATAACTAACATTTATCTGACAAGTTTCATTATAGCCATTTCTATCATACCTGCCACATCCGCTCACATGAATCTGTTATATACCATGTCATTAGTTTAGCTGATCCTTGAAGAATGACAAAGTCATAATCATGTAAAATATGATGAATAATTATAAGTAGTTCTTCATATAATGTTAATCTGTAACGTTATGAAAAGTGTGCCTATGTAAATAAAATATTAAAAATGTTTCTTAATAAATAAAGTATTATGTTTTATAAAAATTGGTAATTAAAAAAATTATTAACATTTATTTAATCAATGAAATTGTAAAGTTAACTAAAGTTATAAATAATTGAGATGAATTATAACTCTAACTTGGTTAATAGGCCAAGATTCGATTGTCTTTTAATATGTGGTTTGGTTAAATTAAAAGGGTGTACTCAAATTCTTTTGATACGAAAGTTAAATTTGAAATGTTGGAGTTGTGTTGATGAAATTGGAGTATACAAGATATTATATTGTTGAAATTGATTTGTATTGAGGGGGTAAATATGGTTTATATAACCCTTGGATGTTCTAATTGTTTAGTATGAATGATTAGTTAGTATTTAAACTTAGTATGCTGTTAATGAATGATTTAAGTATTGGAATCCAATTTAATTGAAACATGTATATTTTATATTATGGAAGAAATGTTTGGAAAATAAAAGAAAACTTGTCTTAATTCAATTGGAAATAAAAATATGTTTATTTTAAGTTATGTCACTCAAGTAATGAGAATACCTCTTGAACCAATTTCAAGCAATTAATGTTATAACAAACATTATTGCTTAATTATTTATTTTGTTGTTCAAGTGATAATGTTCTTTGTTTAAGTCACCATTGATATTGAGCAAGAAAGGTGTTAAATTGATTTTATCTCATATAAAACTTTGAGTTCTTAGATGCTCGTTTGAATGTTCAATAAGCCAAATTAATTCTCTTTCTTCCAAGAGTTTATTAACTATGGCCTAAGCAATATGTTATACTACTTTAGCCTTGATTTGTAGCTTGAATGAGGTAGATTAAGTGTTGATTCTCTATCCTATGGAAGAAAATTGTTTAAATGAGCATTTCTCGCTTAAGCAACAACTACCTACTTTTAAAATCTTATATTTAAGTGTTTTATATACTAGTTTACGATGATGATGAATGAGCCTTATGTTGTATATTTATTTTGGTGATAAAGATGTGTATGTAACACATGAGTATGAATTGAATGATGTTACGATTGATTTGGATGAGAAATGACAAATACTTGAGATGATATTGCTTGAATATATTTTACAATGTTGAGTATTGAAATCTACTAATGAAAAGAGATATTTTGGTTTTATTGATATTTTAAATAATGTAAATTAAGATATTAAGTGACGAGGAACTGGAGGAGATTTTATATTGAGTTTTGTTAAACAGATATAATGAATTGCCATGATTAACTTGCGTTATGAAGAGTATTGTTGGGAGAATCCGAAGAGGGAAACCTTGGGGAGACAAACAAGAATGAGACAAGAGCCAACACATAAATGAATGACACCACCTTCAAGAATGAGTCTAATGTCTTAAGGTTTTGGGTTGAAGGTGGTGTCATTCTCTTATATGGGTTTGGCTCAGTTCTCATTGTTTGAGATATCCTCGGTGTTTCCCCCTCGGATTCTCTCAACAAGTGGTATCAAAGTTGTTGGTTTGCGGCTTAGGTGACCCTGTATATCGAAACTCTTGTTGATGGAGATTTCAGGCAAGCATGTCCCGTATAGGTGTGTGAACGGCGGTATAAGTAAGGGGCCGGTTGCTTCCGCGCTCGAGGGGAGTGTATCAATGTGGAGGAGGGACTCTCACTTGAGGGGGAGATTGTTAGATATTCAAGTGTGAGTCTAAGTCTCACATTGGGTAGGGATGAGAAAGTTGAGCAATATATAAGAAAGAAGACCCACAAACCTAATGCCTTAAGGTTTTAGGTTGAAGGTGGTGTCATTCCCTTATATGGGTTGACTCTTGTCTCATTCTTGTGAGATCTCCCCGGTATTCTCTCCCTCGGATTCTTACAACAAGTATATAATAGACTTTAACATGGGTGGGACGTTAATATTTAGTGGGACCTACTCAATATGTATCTTCTAAGAGACATTGTAGTTATTTGGTTCTTTGTTGAGGTAAGGAATGAATGTGATAATGTAGTCCCTGGTTTTGTGTCTGTATAATGACTACTATGATTCTATTAGTATGAGTCAATGATTTTATAAGTTTGGCTAAGCATAAAAGAATCATATAAAGGATGACATTGAGAACTTTTTTTTTGAAGAAAAATTATTATTATATTTTGTAAAAACCTAATGTATTTTTGATAATATAATTTTGGTAAATGTGTGTATTGACATTAAATTATGTTTTATTAATACTATTATATAGATAAAAATAGGTGTTACAAGAATGGTATAGGATTATATCATGTATGGTTTGATGTATATGATTGTATGTGTAATTGTATGTTGAGTAATATGCTTAAGGAAATCAATTAGAATATAATTATATATGTAATTGTATGTTAAGTAATATGTTTAAGAAAATCAATTAGAGATTTCCATATATACTTTTTAAACTATTATTTTCTTTTATAAAGTATGACTTTTTAATCTCTTACTTGTCCTCACCCATTTTAAAATCTAGCTTAAATGGCTAGAGTAACTGAAATTATGACTAATACAATTCAATAATAGAGTGTCACTATAGTATATTAATATCAAGCCACTACCACAATAATAGTAGAGGTGACTCAAGTATCACAAAAATATGTTTCTATGAGCTTAGATGATTTTATAAGATATAATTGTTGGATCGAGTACTTATCATCCGATAAAAATTATAATCATTAGTTAGGATGCAACTCTTTATATTTAAAAGTATAACAATCTAAACACTATTGAAACAATTGTGACTTGACCAACTTGATATAAAATATAACCTTAATTTTTAAGTGATATAAAATTTTTAGACAGGTAAAATAGTATCTTTAACATCAATCATTATATATAAAATATTATTTTTTATTAATTTTTTTTATTATATTTACTCTTCGTTATTAAATACTCACTCCTCCATATTATCCATAACTCAACTTATCCGTAAAAAGATAAGATAAGAGATTTTACTAAATATAAGAACTTCAAACATGAATAAATATTGATTAATATTTTA
>Ga0099825_1009394_pt1 | contig 11185 bp, 7 predicted proteins | sample SiratroredBW_FD_76838 | JGI IMG/M metagenome (GOLD analysis project Ga0099825, IMG submission 76838) | Root nodule microbial communities of legume samples collected from California, USA - Siratro red BW | ecosystem: Host-associated > Plants > Roots > Nodule | place: USA: California | collected...
AATAAAAAAAAAAAAAAATAAAAATAAATATAATTAAAAAAAAAAAATAAAAAAAAAAATAATAAAAAAAAATATATATATATATATATATATATATATATATATATATATATATATATATATATATATATATATACTTTTATTGATATATTCTTATTATCATTAATTTTAATTTCTTTTATCATGCATTACTTATTATTATTATTATTATTATTAATATAATTTGGTGTCTCAAAATATAATTTTTATAGTTGATTTTAAGTTATTTTGAATTTAAATTATTTAATAAAGTTTGAAATAAAATATATGCCATTTGAGGCCCACAGTCCAATAACTGGTCAACGCTTACTCCACTATTTACTGACTGACTGTAACTTTGTGCATCATAAAAAAAGGTCAAGTCACAGCTATCTTTTATATAAGAAAGGATAATCTAGAATGTGATTTCTACATTTGGGGATTTGACTTGATTTTTTTCAGGTGCTAGAAGAAATATTATTGTTTACTGCATCGTTGGCCACAAAGAACCAATCACCAGTTACGAGTGAGACGTGAGATAGGAAAAAGGACCCATTTTGTCTTAATAACATGCTGGATCATTTACTATGAAACTTCTTCCACTGCCTTCTCTCTTTTCGTTGTCATTTCTTTTCCAAGCCTCTTTCTAAGCCATGTTTTGAGAACTGAATTTCACTTCAGGCTATGAAATTCTGGAAAATTACGGTTAGAAATTTCATGACCTTACAAAATTTGAATTCATTCGCTTTCGTCAATCTGATACAAATTAGAATTTAAAATTGATTGGTCGAAACTCTGTTAGAAGTACAAAGGTTAGGTTAATCATTTAGTAAGCTGGTTTTACGAATTATGCTTTGATATCACCGTGAATCTACACAAATTGTACAATTGCACATCATTATTATTTGCTAATTGAACTATATGTAATCCCTTGATAAAATTCATCTATAAAAAGGTGTTTGCATTTTAAGTCATTTTGTCTCTCTGATAAAATTCTTCAAAGTTAAATGAATTTCTGGAATTGATTATTTCTCAAATTAGTTACAATATTACCACCATTAAAAAGTTTCACGCAACAAATTCCTTTTTCTTATGTCTAACACTTTGATTAGAACACTTAAAGGTCCTTAACATCTTACATAAATATTGTGCTAGATGCTACAATAAAATCCATTTTTTAACATCTTTAAGTTATTATGTCAACTGAAAGTTGTACTGAGCTAGTGGGAGAAGAAAATTTTTGTTATCTATATTACTCCAGATGTTATTGTACAATGGTAAATCCGCAGAAAGAAATTAAGGGGAGGGGGATAATGAATTTTGTAGTTACACTTAAGCTATGCATTTAAGGGGAAAAGGGAACTCTATACTACCTAAATTACCTCATTAACTAACGACCGAAGTCTCCGGCACTTGCTTGGAGGATATGGGAGTTAGGTGATTGTGATGTGAACTTTCTTTTCAATAGAAGAACTGGTTTAATAAGTTCATCAAAATCATCCAAGGAATCATTCTCACAGAACACTGCTGGATCAAATGATAGATCAGTGTCTGCGACTTCTTCACTGACAACATCAAGGCTGATGTAATCAGACAGTTCCTCTTCAATTTCACTTTCGTTATGTCGCTTTGGAGCCACCATCATCCCAGATTCAGAAACATCAGCAGGAATAGAACCAAAATAGCGCCCTCTTGTGTTTTTCTGATCTCCAGATCTCTTCCTTTTCTTTCCCTTCCTGTGTTTTTTCGGGTGATGAAGTCTGCATTTGGCTCCTTCAGTACAGGTTCCTGTTGCTTCAAAAGTAGGACAGACATAGCTGTGCTTCTTCCGACACTGAAATAACATAATTTGGCAAGTATTGGGTTACATCACAAGGTGACAGGAAGTGGAAGCAAGTGGACTAGGAGTTACGAAACAAAGCAAAACTTCTCTAAAGTGGAAAGACCTTCTAGTGGAAATAATAGACAACGGATAATAATTTGACAAATAACAAATAAAGTGAACAATATGACAGATCAACAGAATTAGCAACCAACAACCAGGGAAAAAGGATACGGAATGAAACTAATAACCACCATAAGTGCAGTTGAAAATTCCAATGCTACAAGCTTTTCTTGAAATAAATAAATATGATGAACATCATACGCACAAAAATTGATTTAATAATGGTAAAACAACAGGAAAATGTTAAGTATTCAAATTATGCAGTAGCCCAATAGAAAAGTTGATTGGTTAATACCTCATTCCCATCAGCACAATAACCCCTGAGAAAACCTTCACATATAGATGCATTGGGGTTCACATTGACGTGTCTATATGGGCAATTACTGTTTGAGCATAAGCCTGGCAAAACACATGTCAGAATCACATTGTCATATTATTCACTTGACGAAAGACAACAGCCTCTGCAACAAACCTTGCAAAAAATAAGAACAATCCGGCATTCTCTCTGGAATAACCTGCATAACAAATCAATTAAACTCAGACTTTAGACAGATTAGTAAATACGATATTCAATTTGTTGGACCCCAAATGTTAAAAAACCTGGTGCGTTAATTTGCAGTTGGGAGTAGAACATAAACCATTCAGGAACTTAGTACAGACAGCAATTTTTGAAGGATCATGAATATAAGGACACTTCCCTCCATCCTTTTTACATTTCCCAAATCTGGTAAAAAACTGACAATACTGCTTTCGAGCCAACCGCTGTCTGGCGGTGTGCAAACTCCATCTAACTTTTTCATTTGCCAATTTTCGAGTTCGTTTCTTTGGGTCTCTGATAAGCTGGTTACCATTTCCAATTCGTACATATCTGCAAATGCTGACGGCAGTCATTTGAATAAAACAGAAAGACTTAATATTATACAAGCTTTTCCTTCTTATTCACCTAGTTTCATCTAAACAGCTTGTGAAACAAGACAACCAACAATGATGAAATTTGTCACACAGGATATGAAAGACTGAAAAATAAGAATGTGCATACTCATCATTTCCAATCACTAATCTCCTTGGAATGTAAGCACTTTTGGAAGCCAAACCTGAACTGGTAGATACCGAGGACTGGGATTCTTCGACTACAAAGATAATTAAGAGAAACTTCGTAAGATGAACAAAGGTATAGAAACTTTTAACTTGGAGTGAGAAAGACAACAAAATATGCCAAAAATATATTGATAGAAAAACGACGAGCAAATGAAAAGGACAAGAAGACCACAATTCTGGATGCATTTCCAACGTGGCAACAAAAGATTTCAGAATCTGACGCCCCACCTCCTTGTCCAAACAGATAATCAACACAGTAAAACAGGCTAACTACAGTGGAGTATTCACACAAAATCATCCATATAAGAAGCAATTGTGAAGGATCCAAGCTACTTAATCACTTCCTTCCTGCATCTTAACCATCATAATTCATACGTTTTACAAACAAAAATTATATTTGGTCGTCCTTCACATAATCTATGGAAGCACATATTTACCAGAAGCTCAATTTCTGAGTAAAACTGCAGAAATATTTTCAGAACTGAACCAGCAAATGAATCAGTGAAACAAATTGTTTAACTTTACACAGATATTAAGAAAAAATCATTTAGACGAGTTAAATGTATAAATAAACGAAGGAATATAGAAATATATTTCTATTATCATTCTATGGATTTATCGTATTAACAAGTACACTAAAAGCATTATACTAATACATACTAGCATGATTTCTAACATGTACTAGCCCTGCATTGCATAGGTGAAAAGAGAATACGTAACCTTAACATAAATAATGATAGCCAAAGTCTTGTGGCATGAAAATTCCTAATCGTCAGGGATTGGACAAAGGGGCCGGTAAAAAATCCGGTACAAATAATCTTTTACCAAAAAGGTGGACAAATTGAACCGTCTCAACTGTGACAAGTTCACAAAGCATAACTGGTTCGAGATCAATTTTTTGTTTCCGCAAGGGTTTTAGGGTAAATTGGACTAGTTACAGCATCAGCTTCTAATTTTCCTGGTCCAGCTTCTCGGTTGGGATTGGCACCAACAATTACGGTAAACAGCCAAAGACTTTTGGCAGTATGTAATGCATAATGTGATTTAGTGCTTAAGAATAAGATAAGAGTGACAGATACTGTTGCTACCTTCCTTGTTGGACATTCAGGACAGATAAGCATTAATTAGCTGACATGTCTTTTGGCATGTAGTAGAGAGGAATTATAAAAGTTTAGAAACCATCATACATTCTGCCCTTCAGAAATTGCAACCACTAGTCAATTATAGAAATTCGGATAGAAAACCAGTAAATAAAATTGCCGAAAATGTGTTCAATGTCCCAAAATCACGTCATACCAAAAACTTGTCCTCCAATGATTGGAATCAGATGCCAAAAGACAATGTTAATCATTCAAAGGTTTAACAATCGTAAAGTTGATGCATGTTATCAACACAAAATACAAATTTGTTATCTAATCTGAACAATGCTCTAATATACATTGCCCATGCTAAATGTCTTAAATACGTCAAAAGCACAATGTCCCAAAAGCATGTATTCATTTAAATAATTGTAAAATGCTAAAAAAGTGTAGAAAAAATGAAAGGTACGCAAAATCCAAGTAAAATGGTTAATATAAAAATGTTGACCACCTGAAATCCTCTGAAGTGTCCTCCTGGAGGGATCCATTCTGTAACGAACTGAGCCAATTCGAAATATACGCTCTCCTGCACACAGTCAACCACTACTTTCATAGTTAGAGTAACTGACAACGATAACTAAGACATGAAACAAAGGTTTTAATAGCACAAGAACGAGAGTTGTCGGCATAATGATATGACGAACACTCATGGAAAGAATGCTTCCTACTCTTTGACTGAGAACTGATGCAAACCGCATTTTTCTGCTCTCTCTTCTTCCTCTCTACTGCGGCAACAGCAAGTGTAGCTTCCTATAATAATCATGAGAAATTGTATGAATCATAGCTAAGATCTATTTTATCAGTTAACGCAAATTAAGCATAAATTGAAAGGAAACTTCAAAAAAAAAAACACTAGTATAAAAACCAATCTAACCTCATTAGCTTGCTTTGAGTTCTTCTCAATGGATTTGGACCATTTTAAACTACACCCGCCAACACCTAAAACTCTGGATTTCCAAAGTGAAAACCCATGTTTTGACCTAGTGTAAACAGTGTCCCTCTTTCTCAATTGAAGCAATTTTTTGCTGAAAGACAAACATTAATTGACAACTGTTGAGGCACACAACCAAAACAAGGCAAAAAGGTAAACATACATACAGGAAGCAATGTGAAAACTCAAGTACCTGATTGCAGATACGGAACTGCTATTGAAACTTGAAGCAAATGTTGCTCTTTTCCATGGAAACAATTGAGGCAAAACCTTTTGATAATGACGTGTGTTCCTGTCATTTTCAGAAGAACTTTTGCTACAAAGTGTCCACACTAGTGAGGCTCTTGAACGTTTGCATGAACTCCTGGCAACTGCAAATGAAATCACTCATTGAATGAAACAGAACATAAAATTGGAACCGCACTGGTGGTTCTGGATTCATCTGGTAATGACAATGATTGAGAATGATATGCAATATGAATAATCACTACCAGCTCAAAACCCACATCTATAATCTGTCATTAAAAAAAAGGGGGTGGAAGCCATATAAGAAAAGCTCAAGCCGTTTAATAGCAATTTGCTTGGACGAAAATGCAATTTCTAATATGCAGGATAAGTATGCAGCAACTACAGGATAAGTGTACATAGCAAGCAGCAACTACAGGATAAGTGTACATAGCAAGCAGCAACTAATAAGCAGGCAAGAACAGCAAGCAATTTACTTTAATTCTTATTAGATACACTACAATATTCAACTGAAAAAATCTATTTGAATCTCAAACAAAAAGACCATCACATCCTTTTTAACTTGCATGCTGTCTAATCATAATAAAATCAGCATTAGACTCCAAGCACGGGTGACTAAGAAAGATAGATAAATTAGGCAACAAAATAAGTAATTCATACATACCCTTGTGTAACCGCTTCTTACTAAACCTCCTATTGCAAAGAGCATTACTAGTCCTTTGTCCATCAAAATTTGCCTTGCCATTAGGCACTATAGCAGTCTGGTTGGTGTGGCTTTCAAATGTAGTCCTAACCAATTGATTTTTTCTTCTCTTGTAGTAGCCATCAGATAAGGCAGTTTGACCATTGTCATCAGTGGGGAGAGAAACATCACAAGAATTTGATGTTGCAACCAATTGATTTGTTTTGGGCTTTATATATACTATTCTCTTCGTATTCAAAGAAAGAGGATTGCCATCATTTGCTTCAACTTGACTCTCCCCATTGTCCGATGGAACAGGTTGGGTTTCAGGAATTTCATAATGCTTCAGTGTGTCTTCAGAAGAGTTCCGTGCATTATTATTAATTTCTATAGATGTAGTAGGATCTGATACATTTTCACAGGAACCACCAGATGGAGGTTCTACCAGTGAGGAAGATGTATTTTCCTCGGATTTGGTGTCAATTGGTAGTGGAGGTGTTCTCTGCCTCTGCTGAGAATATGTTGCTCCTGCTCTCAGGTACAATGGTTGATCTGTCACATTAGCCCTGCTTTCAGATTTAGTGCTTTTCAATATGTCATCAAAGCCCGAAGAAGATGACTGATTAACAGAGGAGATTTGAGGTAGAGCAGAAACGGGAGTAGGTTTCCTTACAAGACTGTTTCCTTTACGCACATATGAGGTATTTTGAAAGTTCCCTTTCCTTCCAAGAATTGGCCCTTTGGAAGGAATTGTTCCTACTGAATTGGTTCTAGGTACAGAAATAGGGGGATTATTGCCTGTACGATGCCATGTTCGAGGTTTTGATACATGAGTTGAAGAGGCAGATGTCTTTCTCTCCGACCTTGTAAGAGAATGACCTGGAAAACTTTTGGGAATGACACTACCCCCAGAACGATATGAAATTAGAGCCTGAGTTGTAACTTTGGAAGAAACTTGGGATGGTTCTGAAATTGTTTTCTTTGTTATCATATTACTGTGTCCAAATGCATGATCTGACCTATTCTGTTTCGTCTGCTGTACGGATGTAGTATTTTCTTCAACCCCACAAATATTTTCATCATTGATTGCTGTCAATTCTAAAATCCTTCTATCCGGTACCTCAGATGCCATCCCTTGAGAAAAGATATCTGATAATGCACCAGGTGCATCCACAATCAATTCATCATTTGAATTACTTGTAGTGACTTCGTCACCACTGGCTGGACAGGACATAAGGTTCTGCTGAGTAAGAGAATTGTTCTTAAGATCAAGATCATTAGGTTCCATGTCAGCTCTTGGTGACCTTTGCACAAAGTCTTTATATTGGTAATTTTCCTTATCGGCCTGTAAATCAGACTTTTCTCCCATTATATTTCCAACAAGTAAAACATCAGTTTGAGTATTACTCACAAGCACAACTGGAGTAATGTTTTCTGTGCACTCACCTTCTAGTGGTGGCAACGGATCATTTTGAAATGCCAAGTCCTCACATGGTGAAAAAGAGGTTTCCCTATTTGCATCACTGGAGTCAAAAGATCCTCTACTCAAAGTATTTACAGACATTTTAGTAATATCCTCCGAATAAGGGATTGACTGAGCAGAAGACGGAATACACATAACCATGCTTGACAAAGCAACTTCTTTCGGATGTTCTTGGTTATCATTGAAATTGACAGGAGCTTCAGCATTAGACGTTGTGGTAACCACAACCATAGTACTGATTTCCGATTGACATTGAGTGAAATTCGGGTTATCTGTGACTTTTTTCCTTTTAGAAGATGGTGAAACCTCATTTGCATAATCATTGCCGTTATTTGCAGCATAAAACTGAGTCTCTAAAAACCCACCTTTCTCATGTAAAGCAGTAACCCCATCCAGACCAGTTTTTGAGTCAACACCATTTTGAACAGATTGATCTAAAACTTCAGAACCAGATGGATCTTTCGACAATAGACTTGTGCCTCCATCCACGTTATTTGTAAGGCTTACAGGATTTACATGATCTGGAGATAAGGACTCCATCTCTGAACTCAAAAAATTTAATTGTGTTCTAGCTTTTCTCTTTATCTTCTTTGAGTCCCCTTCACCAGATCCAGCTAAAATATTAGAATTTGGGAATGTTTTTTCTGTCTCACAATTCTCAAGGTGTATGGTGACATCACCATGGGTCAATTGCTTTCCAGCATCATGCATGATACCAGAGCAGTTAACACTAATACAATCTTCTAAATTAGATGATCCATCATCAGAACTGTGCTTCAGTGCACTGGCATGTTGTAGGCAATCTAGACCATCTTGAATCCTAGTTTTTCTTGAACTTGAAAAGGTATCACTGGTTTTTAACAGTTCATCCCCTACATCTACAAGATTGTTATTCAGTAGGGATTGTACATTTGAATATTTCCCAAGTGATAGAGACACTTCATTCTGACACAATTGCTTATTATCATAATCCATGTGATTGACTTCAGAAATAGTACTTCCACTTAATAATTCAGTAACCATGTCAGTATTTGGAACAGAATTATTTGCATCTAAACAATCGGAAGTATTTGAATTATCATGCATAGAAATAATATTTCCATTATCAAGGACATTATTATTAGCATCTAAACAATCTGAATCACTCTTCTTATCTTCACTACTAGATGTACAAGATGGAGATTTTAGAATGTTTCCATCTCTTTCAATTTCAAACCTGGATACTTCCCTATTATCAGAATCTCTGTCACTCCTACACTCTTGCGATGTGGAATCTGACCCCAAACTCAGCTGCAGTAAACCTCCCTCTTTATCTTCTTTCAATACATTACCTTCGTTTGGCAAAGAGTGCAAACAGTCTGGCCCAGCCACCTCATCAACAATGTTGTTTTTCTCATCTGATTTAGCTTCAATTTTCTCAGCAACAGAGGTAGTTGACGAACTCAGCACAGCACTCTCCACTTTCGCAGTTCCAGGAAGCCTTTTTGCCGGTTGTGAATTTGACACAGATGTCTTAGAGTTTGCAGTAGCTTTCTTCACCACTTTCTTAACAATTTTCTTCTTCTTGACAACCGTCACGGTCGATTTACCAGAACAGACATTGCCAACTTTAACCGAAGTTGGCACCACATTTTTCCTACGAGAATCATCAGCCTCCCTGGTGCGAGACCGAGAAGAACCATCCTCAACATTCTTCCGCACATTAACCACCTTCCCCAAACCAGCCCTATCATTCCCTTTGCAAGGCGACCTATTTAAATCCACAACCACAACAGAAGACATTCTAAACGGCTGCTGCAAACCCGAACAATAGCCATCAGAGCCCGAAACCCTTTTATTCTTCTCCCCATAACCCAAATCCGAATCCAAAACCGGCGTCACATTCAAATCAGGAACAGACACTGAACTCGAAGGCGGCGCAACAATAGCCTTGGCCACCAGAGAATTGGACTCAAAAGAGATATCAATGTCAACAGGGCTCCCTTCCCTCTCTTCCCCCTTCGCCCCATGAGCCAAATATTGCTCTTTCCCCCTGAAAAAGCCACTGCTCACTTCAGCTCCATAACCGGGGTACCGTGACTGCTCAACCTCACGGTTCCTATGATTAGGTTTAACAGTCTGAATCCTAAGAAGCGCACTTTTCTTCTGCACCTGTTTCTTAGGAGGAGTGCGTGCGAATTCATGACCACACTCTCTACTATTCCCTCTACTATACCTACCCACATTATCAGAACCATGATAATATTTCTCACTGTTACTACCCTTGCTAACTAAACTAGAAGACTCGTGCAACTCTCTTCCCCTCTCCCTCTCTCTCTCCCTCTCTCTATCACTCATCACCCACCTCTTGCTCTCGACCCGGGACCCTCTGCCCGCCACGTCAGCATCACATTCCATGCTGTACACGCGCACGTAAGGCGCAGGCTCTACGTCGCCCTGGCTCGGCGCGTGGTAGTCACCGCCGCCCCACGCGAGTGCCTCCCTAGGGTTCTGCTCGTAGGGATCCACCACGAGGCGGTCACGGCGCCCGGGGTCGTAGCGTAGGGATTCGATCGGGGGAGGCTGCGGCGGCGGCGGAGGGCGGTGGTGGTGGTGGTGGAATTCGCGGTCGAAATCGTCAGTTCTAGGGTTAGGGTTCCAGGGGATGGCAGTGGTGCGGCGAGGGAGGAGGTCGTAGGGGAGAGAACGTGAATCGTCCTCGAGGGAGCGGTGTGGGAGAGTTGAGTGGTGGTTGAAAGAGAATTGTTGCTGCTGCGGCTGTTGTTGTTGCTGGGGTTGGGGTGTGGGAGGGGTGTAGGGTTGCGGCGGGGGAGCCGTGTGGAGGGTGCGGTGGTAGGAGAGAGGCGGCGGCGGGGCGGGCGGCGGCGGAGGGAGTTTGTTATGGTGGTGGTGGTGATGCGATTGAGGGTTAAGGGAATTGTAGCGGGTTGTGCGGTGGTCCTGAGGGTGGTGGTAGTGGTGGTGGTGGAGGAAGTGGTGCTGATCCATTGGATCGGAGCGTGGATTCCAACGAATCGGATATTTGATTGATTGAATGATTGATTGATTGAATGAATGGATGAAAATTGAGAATTTGAGATATGAGATGAGAGGGTCGATAGGGTGTGTGTGTGTGTGAAAGAAAACGATGGGTTGTGTGAAAGAAGACGTATTGGGGATTTATGCGGTTTCTTTATTATTCAATTGGATTCAATTATTGGTTATGCCTCGTGGGATTGCGTTTCTTATAGGTTCTGTCTTTGTGTTTCGGATCATCCTTACCATTTCAACCTTCAACTCGACCAGCTCTTGTTTTTCTTTTCCATACCTCTGTTTTTTCTTTTTTTTCACATTTATCATTTTGATAGATTTTCCTGTGTGATTGTTCTTTCAATGAAGATTTGGTTTTAGGATTTAAGGCAGAGAAGATGCGAAGTTTCAATTTTTTTTTTCAGGGTAGACTAAAATCTTAAAGACTTTTCATTTAAGTGGAATGAAAACGGTATAAAACAAGTTAGGCATGGAAAAATCAATGAAATAAGGATATTCTAAGAAAAAATATATTTACGCTCATGTTTATACAAGTTTGATTTTTTGGATAAATATATAAAAATAAATTTATAGATATTTTAGATTTTTCTTTGTATAAATAGATTGGAAAAAA
>Ga0099825_1009395_pt1 | contig 11184 bp, 6 predicted proteins | sample SiratroredBW_FD_76838 | JGI IMG/M metagenome (GOLD analysis project Ga0099825, IMG submission 76838) | Root nodule microbial communities of legume samples collected from California, USA - Siratro red BW | ecosystem: Host-associated > Plants > Roots > Nodule | place: USA: California | collected...
ATATTAATTTAAAAAAATATAAACTTTATAACATATAAATATATAAAAAAAAAATTAAATCACACTTGTATATATATATATATATATATATATATATATATATATATATATGACTATTATATTTAAAATCTCTATTTCTACCTAATATAGTTACCATTTTTTTTTTTTAATTTCTCGTTGTTTAACAGACATGTTAGATATGTCATTCACGAGATATCAACATGCAGACTAACATTTCTACTTATTTCTTTTTTTTAATTATTTTTTTCTGTAGACGAAATACCAGTCATGATATGTCATATTCATCAATTTTAATTATTGTCCTTAAGATGATAAATATGCACTTGAGGAAAAATATTAGATATTTTGAAAAAATGTCTAAAAATGTTGAGTGTTATTTTAATTCATCTCTTAACAATAACCGAACATTTTTAAATTTATTTATTTTCTCTAAGTTTGATAAAAATTGTACATGTAAATGATATGACATGATTCTCTACCCAAACATTTTTCTTTGATTAATTACTTATTTGTAGCATGGTTAAACTTTTAAACTCAAGAATGAAGTTTAATCTATCAAAATTCAGTTGAATCATCTATATTAAAAAATTTAGTGTTAAACTTTTAAACTCAAGTCGTACTTCTTGTTGTTTATGTTGTTTATGTTCTTGTATCATTATCTGATATTTTTTAATATTGAATTTATGGACTTATCAACTTTAATAATTAGGCCCTTCAATACATTTTTGATATGTTAGACAAAGAACTACATTAAAAAAAAAGAGTGATAATTATGTTGGCTCTGATTAAAGATAACGAAAACTTAAAAATGGTTAACACTAAGAATTATCATGACTAAGAAAATTTTAGGTTGATAGTAAAGATTCACACCAGTTGTTCAAATCCATGGTAAAGAGTGAACGAAATTTTTTTAGAAAAATTTCATTATTTTCATTAGGAGATGATTAATTTTATAATAATTTATATTAATATTGATAATGATAAATTGATTAAGATTATAATACAATAAAAACACAAGGAAAGAAAAAGAAATAGAGCAAAATTATGTGAAGTAAAAAAGATACGAGGTCATTATTGTACACTTAAACATGAATTTAGAGCGCTAATTATTGTTCATTGCTCTTTTTTTTTTTTTTCATTTATCCTATTATTCTTTACGAGACACATAAACAAAATAATACTTTTATTTGTATGTAATGTGCATCTCCTTTTAAAGATGCCACGTGAATTATTTATAAACAGAAATTTCTTTATTTTGATGACAAAGGATTGTTAGACATTATTATTTTCTAAGGTATGTACTTTCTACTATTTTTTATGGTAGTAATATTTTTATTACATAAATTTATCTTTATTATTATCATCTAAATTTAAAATTACACGTACAATCTAAAAAGTTATTATTTGGGTTATATTTTTAATTTTAGTTTGATTTTAATTTATTTACAATTAATTAATACATTTGACATGTGCTTAATAGTAAATGTATGTTATGACAATAATTAAAGTAAACTTGAGTTTGAATATTTAAAGAACGAACTAGTAATAATGTGCTTAATAGTAAATGTATGTTATGACAATAGTTAAAGTAAACTTGAGTTTGAATATTTAAAGAACGAATTAGTAATAAACTTCACACTCATTAGAGTTGAGATTTAGGAGAGACAAATTTAAAATTGTAATTGTATGTTTTTTTTTAAGTATTAATTTGATAAACAAGTTTTATGATTTCATTCAAATATATTATATATTAATGTTAACAGAGATATTAAAGAAATGAATGAACTAAAAAGAAAAACATATAAGAGTAAAAAAAGTTTTTCTCTTCTCTTATTGATGAAAGAAATATACTCTATATAGTACATGAAATAACAATAACAAGATCATAATAAAATAGTTACTCTAACATAATTGCTAATGATCTTCACATAATAACAAGATCATAACAGAATGGCTAATAATTATCATATAATAATTATTTATTAACATTTATTAATACCCCCTCAAGATGCAGTGTAGAGATGGATTACAATTCATCTTGGACAATAGATGTAAGAACAACTTGAATATGAGAGGTTTTGTACAGATGTCAACAACCTGTGACTTAGTGTTGATAGAGAACAAACGAAGAACACACCATCATGAACTTTTTCTCTAACCTAACCACATGACAATTGATTTCAATATGTTTGCTACGCTCATGAAACATAGGATTGACAGCTAAATGTAAGGCATACTTGTTGTCAAAAAAAAAGAACTACAGTGACTTGAGGAGCAATATGTAAATCACAAAGAAGATAAGATAACCATCGAATTTCACAGGTTGCTGATGCCAAAGCACGATATTCAGCCTCAGAGGAGGACCGTGAAACTGTGTGTTGCTTTTTGGATCGCCAAGAGATTAATGAATCACCAAGAAAAATGCAAAAGCCAGTAACAGATTGACGAGTTTCAGGGCATGATGCCCAGTATGAGTCACAAAAACCTTTTAGTTGTAAAGCAGAATCACTAAGAAAGAAGAGCCTCCGATCAGGATTAACTTTAAGATAATGAAGAAGTGCTCCTTGATAATGAGCCATTATAGGAGCTGATAAGAACTGTGAAAGATGATTGACAGCAAAAAAAATGTCGGGCCTAGTGTTGGTCAAGTAGATGAGCTGTCTAATGAGTCGCCGGTACATGGAAATGTCTTTAAGGAGAGGACTCTCTTTGGAATGGAGCTTTATTTGATGATCCATAGGAGTCACTACAAGGAAAAAACTATTTAGATACTAATATTTAGCTACCAAATGAAATGGTTGCTAATTGTGACCAAAATAGTCATTAAATTATATTTTGGTTGCTAAATAACTACAAAATAGAAGTAATGATTGAATTTAGTGACCAATTAAGTCAAGCAATTGGTATCTAACATTAGCGACCAATTGTTTGACTTAATTGGTCACTAAATTCAATCATTACTTCTATTTTGTAGTTATTTAGCAACCAAAATATAATTTGGTAACTATTTTGGTCACAATTAGCAACCATTTCATTTGGTAGCTAAAAATTGGTCTCTAAATAACATTTTTCTTATAGTGAGTGGTAGAAGGTTTGCATACTAACAAGCCTGCAACATCTAGAAGCACTAAAGTATATTTTCTTTGGTTAAGAAAAATACCCTTGCTTGATCTAGCAACTTCTAATCTAAAAAAAAATTCAATTAACCAAAATCCTTAATTTTGAATAAATAATCAAGTTGAGACTTGACTGAAGTAATCTCTTGAGTATCATTCGTTGTCAAAATCATATCATCAACATAAACAAGGATGGTTGTGAAGGATGGTTGTGAATGCACCAGTAGCAGATTATTTAGTGAATAAAGAAAAATCAAATTGTGATTGGGTATAACCTGAAGCTATAAGGACTGTAGATAACTTTTCATACTATTATCTACTAGCTTGTCTAAGACCATAAAGAGGTTTTCTCAGTTTGCAGACCTGACCAGGTTTTGGGGGAACTACACCTTTAGGAATCTCCATATAGACTTCTTTATGAAGATCTCCATGCAAGAAAACATTGTTGATATCAAGTTGTTCAAGGAGCCAATTTTTAGTGGTGCAATGGCCAGTAAGATCCTTACAGTAGTGATTTTAGCCACCGTAGAAAAAGTTTCTCTAAAATCAATGTCTTCTTGTTGTGTGAATCCTTTGGCTACTAGCCTAGCCTTGAACCTCTCAATTGAGCCATCAACCTTGTGTTCAGTCTTATACACCCATTTGCATCCCACTATTTGTTTTCCAATCGAAGGTCAACAAACTCCCAGGTTCCAGTTTGATCTAAAGCATTAATCTCATCATTCATGGCTTGGCTTTCCTCTAGTTCTCATGCTTCACTGCCTGTGCATAAGTTTTGGGTTTTACAATGGAAGAGATACTAAATGTAAAATGTTTATGATTCTTAGAAAATTTTGAGTAATTAACAAAACTGGAAATAAGATACTTAACTAAAGAGGAGTTTTTGCTTTCTATGCCCACAACTATGTTGCAACGAAAATCCTTGAGGTAAGCAGGAGGTTTGGTGCTTCTAGTGGATTTTCTTATAACAGGAGATATAGGATTATTAGGAGCTATGAGAGTGGGAGAGGAAGAATTTTGTTGTGGGACAATATATGATTTTTGTTGATTTTGTAGTGGTGTAGTGGGAGAGGAATAATTTTGTTGCGGGACAATATATGGTATTTGTTGGTTTTGTAGTGGTGAGGAGGATCTAAGGAAAGAGAGATCAGTGTCTTGATAATCAAGAAAATATGGCATGACAAAATTTTCATTATTTGTATGATTGATAATATGCTTAAAGGAAAACTATTTTCATTTAAAGAAACATTTCTAGATAAAAAAACCTCTCTGGTGTGTAAATCATAAAAAAGTGAACCCTTGATCCCTCGTCTGTGACCTAAATAAACACACCGTCTAGCCCGAGGATCAAGTTTCGTCCTATTATGAGTCAAAGTTAATGCAAAAACTTCACAACCAAAGACTTTAATAGAAGTTAAATCAGGAGAAGAGTCATACAAAATATCATAAGGACTTTTGTTATGTAAAACCTTGCATTGAGCAGAAAAACAACATGAGAGACTGCAAAGTTCCAAAACAATTTGGCAAGTTACTTTGAAAAATAAGAGCCTTAGTAAAATTTAAAATGTGTTGATGTTTTTTCTCAACCACTCCATTTTGTTGTGGAGTCTCAACATAAAACATTTGATGTTCTATGCCTTTGAGAGAGTAAAACTGATGCAAATTAAATTTAGGTCCTTGATCAGACCTAATGCATTTGACAGTAGTAGAAAATTGAGTTTCAACCAAAGTAATGAAAGATTTAATGCAACCTTGTACTTCTAATTTAGTTTTCAAAATAAAAATCCAAGTATGTCCAGAAAAATCATCCACAATAGTCAAAAAATATCTATGTTCATCCACAGAAGTAATGGCTAATGGTCCCCAAATATCCGTATGTAACAAATCAAAAAAATTGATTGCTTGAAGAGGTGCTTACAGGAAATGGAAGTCTTTTCTATTTAGCAAGTAGACATATTTGACAAAAATCATCACATGTTTTGCTAGAAATGTAATCAAACTTTGTTAACAAATAGATAGTTTGTCTTTAGACAAGTGACTTAGTCTAAAATGCCAATCATTTACCTTATTAACAGACACATAATTTATTGAAATTAAATATGGGGCAAAGTGTTTTCCTGGTCCCTTAGGATTTTTAATAACATAGAGTCTGTGGTGCATCTTAGCAAAACCAATCATCCTCATATTGTGATTGTTCTGTATTTTACAGATTTGGTCAGTAAACCTAATGGAACAATCAAATTTTATGGCTAGTTGAGATACTGAAATGAGATTGAAGTTAAATCCTGGTATGTTTAGTACATTATGCATGATGAATGTAGTAGAAAATATGATAGTGCCTTTAATGTTTGTATAAACTGTAGTTCCATTAGGTAACTTGATAGGAACATCAGGAATAATTCTATATGTAGCAAAATTATCTAGAGATGAACTAATATGATTAGTGGCACCTGAATTTAAGATCCAAAGGACAGATTTTGGTAGTGATCTTAGGTTGTAGATGATACTTGTGGATGTATTGAAAATGTGATGATGTTCAGTGTTAGGGGTAGCAGCTAACTGAGATTGGTGAAGAAGAGTCAGGAGAGAATTATATTGCTCTTTGTTCAAACTAAAGCTAGAAGACTCCTAAGATTCCTTTTGATTTGTAAGTGTCTCACTCTCATTTGCCTTTTTAATTGCAGTGACATTGTTAACAAAGAATTTTCTCTTTTTGTAGTTTGGTGAAAAATCGTGTGCAAGCAATGACATTTATCAATTGTGTGACATCTTCTACCACAATGTGTGTATCTCTTATTATTACTATTATAGTGATTGTCATCCTTGGTTCATCTCTTGGCTTGAGAATTCTGAGAATTTCTATTGAATGAACCATAATATACATTGGAATAATCATTCAGAAGATCTATCGGTGGATTATTGAATGACGAAGTAGTCATATTTGTTATTGAAAATAATGACACTTATGAAGCCATAAGAGATGATGAATTCTTGTAAATGAAACAAAATCAAAATTGGCACAGTGGAGCTCTCTCGGTTAGAGAGCTCTGATACCATAATAGATATATCATATTAACCATATATTATGAAAATAAAGAAATGAACAATGCACGAAAAAGACAAAGGATATGAGAGTGAAAAATATATTTCTAGTCTCTCACATAATAATGAGATCATAACAGAATTGCTAATAATCCTCACATAATAATTATTTATTAATATTTATTGCTAATAATCCTCACATAATAATAATTTATTAATATTTGTTAATAAATGTTAAATCAAATATTTATAATTAAGTTAAAATTTATAATTAATAATAAAAATGTAATTTTTCTAATAGTGTATCAATTTAAGTTTCACTATTATGCCCTATGTTATAACAATTGAGATAACTTAAAATTCCAAAATACATAAAAGTAAAAACATAGAAAATTTAAAAAATTGTATTATATTTTGCGCTAAATTTATGATTTATAATTTTTTATTTAATTATTTTATAATTTAAATAATAAATATTAAAATGATTAACTTATATTGTTACAAATTATAAAATATAACAATAAAGTATTAATATTAATATAATAACAAATAATAATATGGATTAATTTTTTGTATATTTTTTTTTATCTAATTTATCTTTCATACCATTATCTTCATTAACCAACTTCTTAGTTTTCAATATCTAAAAACACCTACTCATTGTAATGAAGAACTAAAAGTGAAATTATAATAATTAATAAAAACTAAATTATTTTTATAAATACTTTTTGCACATATTTTATTATAATTTTTGTTTTTATCTTTTAGTGTTTGTTATTGATTGTAATAATAACTATATTAAATTTTTTAATTGTACTTATTTTTTTTATTATTATAAGAAAAATGTCAACATAAGTGGATATGATCTCCATCCCTTCTTCGTTTAAAAAAAAAAAATCACACGTATTCAGCAAAAAAACAGGTATTTCCTGTTAAAGTTAGAATATATTAAGATTATGTGAAACCAGGATTGTATGTTAAAATTACAAATTGTTAAAATTCCTAATGCTTAGCCTATCTAATTTTGAAAGACTTTTTTGTTCTCAATTTTTGTAGAAAATAATTTCGCAACAGGTATAAGCAATGGAGACAGTGAATAATCATAGAGAAAATCCTAGTATTATATTTCAGCAGTACCTTAATTCCCATAATTTTTATCGTGTCTGAATTCAAAGTTATATTCAATTACTAATTATTCCTCTAACCTCTACTTACAATTGTTTGTCATGAAAATTTCAGCATCTTTTTTCTTTTCCAAATTAAATCACTGTTTATTTATTTACATGTAAAAACTTAATTTAGAAAAAACATACAATTTATAAGAAGTCTAACTTGACTGCACTTATAAGATTTCTCGTGACTTCTTATCTTTATTGAATGATGTGTTTATTATTAATATATATTTATTAATACTATACTTTTCACTATTATCCAATCATAAATTATTACATAACTAAAAATGATTAAATTTTACAGTACCCACTTCAAAAAGTAGCATTTGAAATAATTTGTAATTCAAGTTTAAACTAAACGTACTATTAGCGAAAAAACGGCAAAAGCACAAAAAAAGGTGCAATATTTTTTTTTTACAGTTACAATTTTTTTTTTACAAAAATGTTCACTTAAAGTCGTGTCACATTCACACGACTTGAATATAAAAGAATGAAATGAAATCGTGTTACGTTGGTACGATTTCAAGATAAAAAGATAAACTGAAGTTGTGATAACGTAGTACGATTTTGGTAAAAAAAAAATTATACTGAAATTGTGTCACGTTGGCACAACTTCAGTTCATTTTTTTACACTTAAATCGTGTCAACGTAACACGACTTCAGTTTAATTTTTTTTAGTTTCGCATCTTTTTAAAATTGTATCACGATGATACGACTTCTTCATTTGAATTCATGTCTCCGTATCATAACTTATCCATTTTCGTAAAAAAAAAAAAAAAATTACACCAATTTGGTAAAAGCTGAAAAAAAATTGCACCTGTACGGTGGTTTTTGCCGTGGAAAAACATATATAGCTATTCTCTTATCTCTTTCCAAAATTTGAGGCCATTTACTGATAATATAATGAGATTGTTTTTGCAATGATATGGAAGATAGCACAAGTTTGAAAGGATATTTTTGATGTGATTTTAAGTTGACAAGTGGAATAAAATTGGGAATGGTGATAAGCATGCAGATGATGGTAGAACAAGAATTAGACATGTGTGTATGGGTTACTTGTGACTCTGGATAAGGCAGAGCACATGCATATGGTGACTTAATAGGGGAAATAAGTGCACTATGTGCTCTGACAGGACAAGTGAATTTGGCACTTCCAAGCTTAATGTGTGGTAAGAATTCCTCTTTTATACACTAACACTTTCTCTTAAATCTGCCAATAAAGTGGGAGCAATTTGCATCTGCTTTCTACATTATATGTACATAGTCCTGCTCCAGATAACACCTCAAAGCTTTGTGTTCAACCATTATTCTTATCAATGTGCAGATTGGTGGGAACCATGTTTCAAACAACACTAAAATAGTTAAGGAGTTAACCCCGAAAAATAACCAAAATATAGGAAAAATTATAAATTGTCTTTTTCTAAAATGAATATTTTGTTTTTTATTGTCTTACCATCAGTCTTTTCTTTGAATTTATGAAACTAGAAACTAATTTTAGTGATGAGAATGGTTGATTCCATAATTTTTCATAGATATGATAATCGTATATGCGTATTTAAATATATATAATATTAAATCTTTATTTGTAAGTTCTTTGCTTCTTGTAAACTCTTTCCTACGGTTTCTATCAACAGGAAAATGTCGGACTGAAAATCATTTCTAGTCAATCTAAATTTCTTTAAAATAATAATTTTTTTACTAAAATATATTCTATTTTGTCTCTTTCATACTCTTCTCCTAAGTGTTATAAAGTTTATAAGTTTAATTAATTAATAAAGCTACTATCTCAACTTATTTAGTTTCATAAAAAAAAACTATTTAATGAGTAATTTTAGTAATTAAAGTAAAATAAGATAGTCACTAATCATGATTTAAACGGTAATTAATTCGCATCTGTTATAATATGTGATTAAAAGAAGAATACAATAATTTTGTAGTTATATTAGTTTATGTAACGATTTAAAATGATGGTAACTAAAATTTTAATCGTTAAATTGGTGGCTATATGAAGTAAAGAGAAGTAGTGTTATCAACAGCGGAAAGAATGATTGAATATCAATTTATTTACTACCAATTTGGTTTTAGTTACTAAATCACTAAAAAAAATATTTAATGACTATTTTAACAATCAAAATATGAATATTAATAATAATATTATTATTAAATAATATTAACAATAATAGTAATTATATTTATAATAATAATAATAATATCATCACATATGTTGTAGTGGTTTTAAGTTCCACGTCTACTAATAAGAATGACAACGTTAATAATAATAATAATAATAATAATAATAATAATAATAATAAGTAGTGATGTCTTTTATTTTAGGTGTATAGAATTATCACTTAATTGCCTAATTATTCATTCAAGGGATGATGCTTCATGCTCAAACTATTGTCTATAATTTAAGTAGGAAGATGTAGTATAGTTATCTATTCTTAACAACTTTCATCATTCAAGCAATGATATGACCAAGTTTTAATATGTTTTTAGAACTTAATAAGTTGTTAAACTAAGTTAAGTTGCTTAAACGCTGATTTAGCGTTTGACTAACATAAGAGTTAGTGTTGATTTTTTTTCTTATTATAAGTTTAACACTTAAATGTTCATTGGTTATTTAAGTGAGGAAGAGATTGTAATAAATGTTTTTCTTCTTTGATTATATCACTCAAGTGATAAGATTATACTTAAACAATATATCTCATCACTTAAACCATATAATTGTTGCTCAAGTGACAAAGTGTTATAATTCAAACGTTATTATTTATTATCTTTGAGCTTTATATTTTAAAGTTTTAATAATTGATTATTAGTTTAAATTCGAATTATTCGATTGTGAAATGATTTGAAATTGTTAAAAAATAACTAAAGAGTTTGAGTTTAATTGATAATAATAATGTATGAAGTTAATTTTGTACAAAATGAAAATTGAAATATTTATAAGTAATATTTAAAGTCCTATTTTGAGAAGTGCTAGTAAATAATTGATTTATTTTAGAAAATTTAATCAAATTCTAAATTTTATTAATACATTAAGTCATATGGATGAATATATCAGACAATAATAATCTATGATAATTTCGATACGAACTAAAAAATGAAGAGTTATCATATTCAATAAGATATATAAAATATTACTTATATTTTTTTGAACGAAACAATCATTACATATCTTTAATTGATAAAATTGATAGTCTTTAATAGACTTCACATTTAATTATTTATATCTTAATGATGTGTAATTAAATAATTATTTCATTATTATTCTTATATATTATAATTTTGTTATGATTGTATTTTAATATGTGACGAAATAGTCTTACGTAAATGAAGAAACACTTTAAAACTTATGTGATATGAACATACATAAGTTTATGATCTTCTGTTTTGCTATGTATAATTATGTAAATAAATAAATAAATATATATAGTGAATATAAATATGAGACGTTTATATACAATTTTGTATGTTATATTTGAAGTATATAGTGAATATAAATATGAGACGTTTATATACAATTTTGTATGTTATATTTGAAGTGTTACATTATTTCATGTTTAAAAGGTATTTTGCTTTCAAATTTATACTAGTATATTTTTTAAAATCTTGAATTTTGTCTTATTTTACACTTTTTATGATTAAAAATGTCACAAATTCACTAAAAGTAAGAAACTAAGAAGAATTAACTCAAAATCGAAGTAAACTTGAACAAATTTGATATACACAATGAAAGTACTTTTTTTTTTTTTTTTAAGAAAATATACTTTAATTATTTTAAAAAAAAAATATACCATTTTTATAAAAAAAAAAAAAAAAAAATAAAATAT
>Ga0099825_1009396_pt1 | contig 11183 bp, 12 predicted proteins | sample SiratroredBW_FD_76838 | JGI IMG/M metagenome (GOLD analysis project Ga0099825, IMG submission 76838) | Root nodule microbial communities of legume samples collected from California, USA - Siratro red BW | ecosystem: Host-associated > Plants > Roots > Nodule | place: USA: California | collected...
AAATTAATTTAATCTAATTCATTTTAATTTTTTACCATCTTATGTCACAAGGGTTAATTAGTAATTTCAGAAATATATCAATTAAAAAAATAAAAACAAATCTATAACATCTATCAAATCAATTCCAAATTTTCATAATCAATCCCCTCAAATTCATTCAAATCCTACCATCCATCCATTAATCCAAACAACCATCTCATCCACACACAATCTACTCAAATCCCTTGAAATCTATCCTCTTAAATCTACTCTCCCAACTAAACAAAGCCTAAAAAAAACAAAATCATATAAGACAGGAATAACATTATAAATTTTATAAGAAACAATAATAATTCACCTACAATTTGCAATGTTATTCTCAAAATTTTTTCATAAATATTTATGATTGTCCAAACGTTAATTTAAAAAATAAAAAATAGCTAAAATATCTCTGTCTCATTCTACTTTTATGTAAACGTAAGGAAAAAAAAGAAGAAATAAAAACAAAAGCAAAGAACAATTTCTGTAATAAATTTGGATCAATAATATCTCGTTTGTAGGGTTCCTCTCAGTCTTTGTCTCTCTCCTCTCTTTGTCTCTCTCCTTCTGTTTTCTCTTTGATCCAAATCCCAACCCCCTTTTTTGTTCTTCTCTTTTTACATGTGCTCAATTATCAGCACAGATCTTCTTCTCCCCCTTTTCCTTCGTTCAAACATTCTCAAACACTCTCACAAAACATAAGAAAGGAGAAGGGGTTTCAAGATTCAACAACCCTTTTCACATTGGGTCCTCTAATTCTCATTTTCTTTGTAAATCTTCGATCTTTCGCGGGGTTTCTCTGTCTGGGGTTTCTTCTTCCTTCGTTTTTATGGTGGATATGGATGGGTTTGGAGCTGGGGGTGGCGTTGATGGCGCTCCCAACACAGAGAATCTTAGAGAATTGGGGAATGTTACCTCAGGTTTGCTTCGTCTTCTGGGATTCAAATCTTGTTTTCTCTTACGCTTTTCTTTAATGGGTGTTCGTTTCTGTGTTGTTTGGTGCTGCTTGGTCTTGTAGATCTGGGGTGTTTTAGCCTGTGGTTTAGTTTGAATTATGGGGAAATATAGGATGCATTTCACAGTGTTTCTTTGGTTTTTAGCTTCAGCTCCCAGAAGCTTAATGATGAAGCCTTTTAAGTTTCTTTTTCTCGGGGAATCTTTCTTGTTATGTTAAGGTTTTTGCTGTTGCTGGCTACTTTAGTTGATTCAGCATTGTGTATTCTTGTCGATGATTGATGTTTTAGTATGTTAGTTGCATTGATGTCTTCTGAATTTTTGCAGTGGAAAAAATTGCTGTACTTGCATGATATTTGCCATTTCCCCTGGCTATATGTATTGCAATAGATCTATTTATTTTAATTAATCGGTGTTGAGGTTTCTCTAATGTGTGTTCTAAGATATTGGTAGGTACTTGACTGGAATTATTTGTCTTGCAGAAGGTGCAGTTTTTGATGCATCGCAATATGCATTCTTCGGTAAAGAAGTCGAGTTGGGAGGGTTAGAAGATGATGACCTTTTGCCTACTCTTGATTCTAATGAAGAAGAGTTCTTTTTCAATAGAGAAGATGTTAGTTGCACAATTTTTAATCTTCTTAGTTCTTTGACTATTTTTGTTTGTTATTTAAAATTTTGAAATTTTGTGCCTATAATTTTTTTGGTACAAACATGTTGTGCTTATACTTTTAGTCCAGCAGCGCTTTACATACACAATGCTATAATTTCATATCAACTAACTTGTACTTTCACTCTGCAGGCTGAGGATGTGAGATCACTTTCTGATATTGATGATCTTACTACTACATTTTTGAAGGTAAGGTTGTTAAATTACGATTATCATACTTTCTGTTAATACTTGATACTTTTATCAGATATATGTGACAACTGTTGTGATGATGATAATTTATGTCCATTCATTTAAAAATAGATAAGCTGTGTTTTTTAATTTATAATGTTTTTATAAAATTGTATTTCTGTTGTGTGATTGGTGCAATGCTTCAAATATATGAGCTGAGGCAGAGTTTGGGGGATGAATATCCAATTGAATACTCTACTGTAAATAATTTAGCTGAACCCTGGGCTTCCTTGATTGTACAGTTTTATCTGTTTTTGTTAGCAGACTGCTCTTTTTAATCTTCATTGGTCATAGCGAATTTTCCGTACTGGGCCAGTGATGTTGCCCTTTACTTTTCTGTTGGTCAAACTGTTTATAAATTGTTTGGCATTACTTGACGTATTCTTTCTTCATAACTGAAGAAAAAGAAATAATGTTACAAAGTAACCGGCTATATGTTATCTTGGTTTTCTTTCATTAGTTTTTTGGTCTGAGCAAGGATGTATAGAGCTGATTTCAGGATATGTTTTGCACCCGAGATCAGGGATGGTTCCAGAAAACATCCGAAGCACCAAAATAAATAAAATTGGATGACTTCTTAAAAAAAAACTATAAAAGATTGTTACATTATACTTTATCACATAGATGCTAGAGTGGGATAGTGCACAGCGGGGTGACTGCTCCTCTGGACTTTTTATACATATTAAATAATTGATTAATAATACACTAAATTCATGAAGTTCTTTGTAATTTGAAAGATTGAAGGATGAATTTAAAACCACTGTTATAAAATCATCTTTCACTGGCCAGTTGAAGCAGGAACTGGGCCTAGGCTGGTTCAGTTTTATTATTGGATCGGGTTTTGATGTCATCAAACTGGCCTTAAACCGGATTCAACCTGTACAAATTGTCTCCGTGTAAACCATTCCTGTAGGTTCAATGAAAGTCAGTTCAGCTGCCATGCTGCAGCAGTGAAGTGTCCTGTCACTATCACGGACATGTCCCTATATATGATATTTTCGCTCAATGTAGGCTTCTTCTGTATGTGTTGCTTATGTGTGAGGAGTGCAAAATGGCATAACCAAATCTTTTGCGGCCATATTTTGGATTTTTGGAAGGACTGCGCTTCTGCAACCAAATTACATGTGACAGGCTGCCGTTTTGTTCCACTATAGTGGCTGCAATGGCCATGGCAAATGGACATTAAAGTGATGCTACAGTGTCCAAATAGTGGTCACTGGTCGCTCTAACTCTATAGGGTATCATAACATTCGTCTCAAAATTATTTTTTATCTTCTCAGTAATTGGTTCAATATAGGTAATCAAACAATCATAAGCAATTCTTTTTCCATTTTATTTCAGTCTATCTTGTTTCAAAAGCTTCATTGCTGGAAGTTATCTTAGTTCTTCAGATTTCCTATTTTATGAATAATAATGACACGTTTTGTGCAGAAAATTAAAATAAATTCAAATCATTAACATAGAAAGGCATATTTAAAGTAATTTTATAAATCAATGGATGATTGAAATCAAATCAAGGTGTCTCAAGTTCAAAGCATGATGTTCTAACTTCTCTCAAGTTCATCTAAAGACTAAGAAATTACTCATGTATAAGTCCCCTAATTTCCTTCTCCAAAGCTTTGGGTCTTCCTCTTGTTAGCTTTTCTTGGAATATCCTTTTCATTTCTTCTATATTCTTTCTTGTCATGCTTCTTGTGTTTATTCTTCTTAGCTTCTCTTCTCTTTTTTCGACAAATTCTTCCACATCCTTATTTATATCATGAGGTTTGTTGGACTTATCACACGACCTTCTATCAGACCACACATAAATATCTAATTCCACGTTCGAGATGTCCAATCCTCGACATTAGGGAGGGTGTTGGAGATCCCATGTTGACTAGAGATATGACCAAAGTACAGTATATAAGTGGGTGTAAACCTTTTCGTACAAGTTGGTTTTGCGAGGTTAAGTTAGACTCAAAGTCTATTTTTTAATTAAAAGTGATTGGAATTGTGCAGCCGTTATAATTTTGTGATAGAGTTTGATCTTTTAGATTACTTTACGAGATTGATCTTTCTATGAAAAGTAAACTAATGGACTTTACATGCTTAATTATGTAGGTTAGTGTGCTTGGTTATTGCAAGAACTGGAAACAATGAATATAGACCAATTATTTGAAAGATCAACATTAAAAGATAACTGCACTTTTTAAATTGTTACATCTCTAATTTTTAATATTGACTATCTATGTAATGTTATATGGTTAAAATTTATAGTTTTCAGTTTTCACATTCTTAAGATGAAAATTGTTCTTATCATTTAACCTTCGTTAAAGCACACCAAAAAGGCCCGATATTATATAGTTGGAGAGCCCAAGGCCTTAAGAAGTCCACATTAGAATCCTGTACTTGCAATGTGGACTCAAGTCCCATACCTTGCAATTGGATCCTAACATATAAATGTCCCATATCGCTGTGTGTGTAACTGTCATGCACTTATATTCTTCTCTACATTAGAATCTTGTATTTTATTTTCAATGTGAACTGAAATCTCGATGCCTTGCAATTAGATTGTGCAACTGACCATGTACTTATATACTTCTCCCTGTTCCATCATTATCTTCAAATGATTCTTTTAAATATTGTGGCTTGTTGTGTTTTGTATGTGTTCCTCGTTGGGCACATGTTGGACCAAGGATGTCAATCATTACTAAAAATTTAGAAATGTGGGAGAAAATTTATGATATGCTAGTATGTAATTGGTAGGGGCTCTAGATTTAGTTTCCAAAGATGTTGGCGAAAGATATTTGTGTTACTGAATCAATGGAGCTTGTCAGTATTCTACTGAATTTCTAAGATTCTCCCATCATGCTAGTTTTTTCTGTTCCCTTTTTACCCTTCATGACAGCTAATTTGCTGCCATTGGTAAGTCATTAATTTTTACAATGTAGCTGTTTTCTAATTCGTTAAAGAAAGAGGAAAAGTGGAAGAGGTAGTTAAATGAAAGGTTAATATGATTAGCTTGCTTTCTTTTGCCTTTCAAACTAGTTTGAATGCTTTTGGGTCGACTAAAAAAAGTTATCTAAACGCTGTAGTTGTTTGATTTCCTCTTGATATGTGCCCCTGTGTACTTGATTTTATTATTCAGTTTCTCAGGTACTGTAATTTGTTAATCCTGCCGAATGCATATTAATATTAAGATTAATAACTTTTTTATTTTATTATGAAATTTCATTTCAGTTGAACAAGTTCGTGAGTGGACCAAGAAGTGCAGGAGTTATTGGTGAACGAGGATCAAGAGAAAGTGAGTAAAACATTTGTAAAGAACTCACGACGTTGCTCTTTCTTCTGTCAAATAAAAATAATATACCTCTTAATTTCTTGATTTATTAATTTAATGTTTCTAATAAATATTTTTCCATTGTGCTCTGATGTAATTTTGTGTTTAAACTATAATCTGGCTGTTTGAATATCCGATAGTGGATTTATACTTGCATTTTTGAACTTTTAATTAGGATTAGGACCCTTTTTATTTATCGATTTTTAATGGCAAAAAAACATGTGACCTCGTTTATGTGTAACTGCGATCCATGGAATTTTGAATATACACTATTGGCTACCCTTTAGTTCTTAATAATTGGCAAACAGTTTATAAAGTAGCTTTGTTTTTAATAATATTATAATTATTGATTTATTTTTAGATTTTTATTATATGTTGGTCATCATTTTCTGAGAAAATAATTGATGCATGTAAGCAAACTTATTTATAATTTTTAGTAAGAATCGTATTGTCAAACTAGTATAGTATTATAATTAAACTCATGTGGTTATATGTTGCTTCTAAAGGGTGTTTTAGTATGGCTTTCACAAACATACAACCACACCTGCAATTTATATTATTTTTCAATAACCTAATATAGGAAATTACCTTAAGTTAAGGAACAATGAGAGTGCAACTTGTAGTAACTTGCATATGCATTTAGATGTATAAATTCATGAATACAAACCATATATTTACAACTTGTGATAGTGTGTACAGCTATTCTTTGCTAACGGATAGGGGGCTGGGATTTTCTGCTTCAGTTTATCCTTAAATTATGGATTTTAGGTAGAAACTTCCTCTGACTAGAAAGGGGTCTGACTAATTGATGGTAACTTAATATATGGTAACTGTACTGTGCTTTCTTGTGTTAGGGGATCTAGTTGTAAGCTATTTGTCATATTTCATCAGAGGGATTCCCGTTAGTTCCATGAAAATTTTCAGAGGGTCTGATACTACGTGCATGCGTGTGTAAAATCCACTTCATAATATTTGTGCTTTGAGATGAGGTTACGTGCATCTTGTAATCACATTGACTATGTATTCCTAGCATTTTAGCTCGTCCACTCTATTCCACCTTTTTCTATATATGCAATATTTTTTCAGTTGGCTGAGTTTTTGTATTTTTGTGCTGTAACCAGATTCTACATCCGAATGGTCACAAAGGGAAGATAGTATTAACTGGTTTGATCAGAATCTTTATGATAGTGAAGGTTCTACAGATGGCAAAAGATGGTCATCACAGCCCCATTCTTCCCTAACGCATTTGCATGATTCAAAGCCCTTGTACAGAACATCTTCATATCCCGAGCAGCAAAGGCAGGAACAACACTACCACCTCCAACATTGCTCTAGTGAACCAGTTCCTAACTGGCTTGATCAGAACATTTATGATACAGAAACTGCTCATGATCATGATGGTAAACGATGGTCATCACAGCCACATTCCTCAATTCCACATTTACCAGAATCAAAGCCTTTGTACAGAACATCTTCATATCCTGACAAGCAACAGGAGCTTCCTCGTTTTTCTAGTGAACCAATATTGGTACCAAAGTCTTCTTTTACTTCTTATCCTCCCCCTGGTGGTCTATCCCAGATGGCTTCTCCCAGCCATAGTACAGGACACTTGAACATTCCTTATCATACTGGAGCAGCTCAGATGGCATTATCATCTCAAAATCGTTCTCATTTCTCCAATTCTGCACTACAGTCAGGTGCTTTAAATCTTGGGTCACATTTTGGTGGAAACACACGCCAATTTCCTACTGGGTCCCATCTTAATCAACGATTACAGAATCAATTGGTCAACCAGGCAGGGTTGTATCCTGGAGATCATTCAAATCTCCTTAATAATATGTTACAACAACAATTGCACCTTCATAATGGATCAGTATCTCCTCATTTGATGACTCAATTACAACAACAGCAGCATAGATTGCATCATCCTGTTCAGCGTTCTGCAGGCTACTTATCAAGCTACCAGTCTCATCTATTCAATCCCCACCTTTCCTCTGGCTCATCTGTAATTAGCAAATATGAACATGTGCTTGGTCATGCTGATGGTAGAGATCATAGACCAAAATCAACTCATAAAGGTAAACACAGTCTTCGTTATTCCCAACATGGTTCTGATGTCAGCCAAAAGAGTGATAGTGGTTCATTTCAGTTCCGGTCCAAGTACATGACAAGTGATGAAATTGAAAGCATTCTTAGAATGCAACATGCTGTGACTCATAGTAATGACCCATACGTAGATGACTACTACCACCAAGCTTGCCTGGCAAAAAAGCCTTCTGTGGCAAAGTTAAAACATCCATTTTGCCCAACCCAGATAAGGGAAGTTCCTCCACGAACCCGTTCTAATGCTGAGCCACATGCATTTGTGCAGATTGATGCCCTAGGGAGAGTTTCATTCTCATCCATTCGTTGCCCTCGCCCTCTACTTGAGGTTGATCCTCCAAACTCTTCTATAAGCGCTGATCAAAATATTTCAGAGAAGCCCCTTGAGCAGGAACCTAGGTTTTCAGCCAGAGTCACAATTGAGGATGGTCTTTGTCTTCTTCTGGATGTGGATGATATTGATCGTTACCTACAGTTCAACCAGCCACAGGATGGTGGAACACAATTAAGACGAAGAAGGCTAGTCCTTTTGGAAGGACTAGCAACTTCACTTCAACTTGTTGACCCACTGGGAAAGAATGGACACAAAGTTGGACTTGCTGCTAAGGATGACCTTGTTTTCTTACGGTTAGTATCTCTTCCAAAGGGGCGTAAGCTCCTTGCAAAATATCTTCAGTTGCTTCCTCCTGGCAGTGATCTTATGAGGATAGTCTGCATGACAGTCTTTCGTCATTTAAGATTCTTATTTGGTGGCCTCCCCACAGATCTGTCAGCTTCAGAGACTACAAATAATCTTGCCAAGGTTGTTTGCCAATGTGTACGAGGAATGGATCTTGGTGCTCTTAGTGCCTGTCTTGCTGCAGTTGTTTGTTCTGCAGAGCAGCCTCCTCTACGTCCCATTGGAAGCACCTCTGGAGATGGTGCTTCCCTTATTTTAATATCTGTTCTTGAGAGGGCTACTGAACTTCTAACTGATCCACATGCTGCTTGCAACTACAACATGGGTAATCGTTCATTTTGGCAGGCCTCATTTGATGAATTCTTTGGCCTTCTCACCAAGTATTGCATGAATAAATATCATAGTATCATGCAATCCATGCTCATACAAAGTACCTCGAATGTGGATGATGTTGGACCAGATGCTGCCAAAGCTATTAGTAGAGAAATGCCTGTTGAACTCTTGCGTGCTAGTCTCCCGCACACCGATGAGCGCCAGAGGAAGTTATTACTGGATTTTGCTCAACACTCCATTCCTATGGCTGGATTTAACAGCAACACTGGGGGTAATGGAGGCCATGTGAATTCAGAAACAGTGTTAAGTTGATAGATAAATACATGAGAAGTTCACCTCCTGACACTGGTTTTCAGGTTGATGATCTCACCAATGTCGTAAGGACAACCTTGCATATGTTCAAGTACATCTGGAGCAATCTTAAATGTGGAAAGTGCGATGCATCTATGACAAAGGCGTGTCTTCCTCGCCCTTATTTGTCTGCTTGTCATAATGTGCAGCTTTGTGATAAATTTGCAATCAGGCCCTTTATATGGTGGACCAGGCTTGATCTGTTCCTCTTGTCTTTTCTTTTTCTCTTGACAGAGGAGCTTATATAATTGTTACTATGTGTGGCTGGTAGGGACACATTAGTTGTTAGCATGTACAGGGTTAGGTACATATTTGATTCCCATGTTTCCTGTTATATATAGAAGGGTGGGAATGGATAATGTGTGATAGAACCATTCTACTGAAAACCATATGGGCCATTGAGGGTGGGTGTGCAAATTTCACTGAGACACAGGTTGACCAGCTAGCTGCTGAAACCCAAAGGAACACTGGTGAAGAATAAGTCATGTTGAACTTGTTGCATAATTTATATTTTTCACTTCAGTTGTCAATTTGTAGATATGTGTTCTAATGTATTCCCTAACTTGAGAATATTTAGTTTCCTTTTTCTTTACTGCTTCTGTCTTTGGCATTATTTTCTTTGGAAACCTGCTGATGGTCAATGCTCACATTCTTCTTTTCCTAAATGGAAATATATGGGTGAAAATGAAATTAAGTGGCCATTTTGATGATGGATGGTTCAACATATGTGCTGATTCCTTTATTTGGAATTTTGCCAAATGATTTAGGCTGCTTGGTACCCATATTGATCAGGGAGGTTAATGAATATTTATTTGTAACCTTCCATTTTATTTTATGGTGTAATTAGCTTTGTAGTCTTTATAGTATAGTTTTTTTATTTATTTTATTTTAAATATCCTTGATCAGTTTTTTAATTGTCGTCCTTGTTACGTATTTTTGTGCTTTTATCCTTGCCATATTAATAAAGTTAAATGCTGAACCGATTGTTACAGCCGTCTATGTTAACTAGAAGTAAGTGCATAAATATGAGCTTCATATGTGGATTTTGTCTTCAATAATATCATGTATATACACTAAAATATTCTATTTTTTATATTTCAGTATTTTCTTAAATAAAATACTGTGTATTGTTTATATATATATATATATACACACGATAAAAATATATTGACATTTTGGGATGGTTATATTCTGGGTTGTTTAGAAGTGTATTAACGTTGAGATAATGATTATGTTATAACTACATAAATCGATCTTAAGTATAATTTTGTACATTTTTGTAGAATTTAGTGGTGAAAGTGTCAGTTTGCAAGATTAATGTTTCATGCACTAATGTAAAAATGATAAGTGGATACTTTTTGTAACCAAGAAGTGATAGCCCATAACATAGGTCCGCAGATATGGCTAAATATAAGGTGGTTCAAGAAACTGTTGTTGAAGCTACTAGTTGGCCCCAATTCAATTTGATAAGTGAGGATCAGAGCAATGAGTATGATGCTTGTAGCTGAAAAGGAGTTGATTGAGTACAGGATTTTGGTTTGGAGGCACTATGAAAATATCATCCACTCTGCATGAAGATTATGAAACTGGGAGAGGAGTGTTCCAACTAACAAAAGAAAAATCTTGCAGTTTTCAACGGTGAGAGTACTCATTGCAAGCCATCCATCCTAGAGGCAGCTCTAAGGTTAGGTAGCTTTCAATGAAGAGGAAGTTCAGGCACATAACTTCTTTCCACAAGTAAATTGTTTCCTCACACTTGAACTGGCTGCATTTTGAGGAAGCTACTCAACCGTCAAAACTCTGCAATTGTCTAGCTTGCACTGGGTATCATCTAGTCTTGTCCACTTTGGCCCAGTAAGACTAACTCAGGTAATGGTAGGATAGGACAATTATACCTAAGATGCATCTTCATTGTACAAGAGTATTGGGACCTTTATCAACTTGCAATATGATGAGGATTAACACTGTATATCGATTCACTTTGTAATATTTGGTTATCATTAGCAGATTCCAATATTTTACCTAACCCATCATATGAATATATTTAATTCGTTATGTCCATGCATCAAATGTACCCAGTTGCATTTTTTTTTTCATTTTAGCACAAAGTGGAAGGGGTATTTTAAAATAAATAATTTCATGAATTTTGTCACCACGTTTTCCCTTACATTGATTCTGTACAAATGATTTTCTTGTTTGCCATATCTAAGTACGATGAAAGTTTTATATCAAATAAAAGCAAGAAAAAAAGAAGGAAATCAATTTATATTCATTCACTCTATTCTATTCATATAACTGAAGTAATCAGCATATTTTTGTCACAAATTATGCAGAATAATCAGAAAAAGGTCCTCTGATATAGTTTTAACTGCATAATGAATGCACAGTGCAAACAACCGCATTGGGACATTTTCTTGAGATGAATTTGGTGTTTTGCTAAGAATCTCTGACATGGGCAGATTGGCTGACCAGACCGCTGTTGAACCTAAAAGATTTTAAAGATCATATCCAACAAGTCTTGACAAGAA
>Ga0099825_1009397_pt1 | contig 11183 bp, 5 predicted proteins | sample SiratroredBW_FD_76838 | JGI IMG/M metagenome (GOLD analysis project Ga0099825, IMG submission 76838) | Root nodule microbial communities of legume samples collected from California, USA - Siratro red BW | ecosystem: Host-associated > Plants > Roots > Nodule | place: USA: California | collected...
ATATATATATATATATATATATATATATATATATATATATATATATATATATATATATATGGACACACACACAACGAAACAACATCCAAAGATGCTTCTGATAACTTGAAAATGCAGGAAATTGATTTCTACAAGTATAAGCATCATCAGTCACGTATACAGACCTCGAATATGATTGGGTATCATTAAGAAATAACACGCGGATCATATTTAATAATGAAACTTGTCAATCATTAATTATTTATTAAATATAATAAAAATGTGAGATTAAGTTAATTTTACTAAAAGAAGAGTTCTAACAACATACTCTCTCTCTCTTTATCTGCTATTGATTAAAATTTATAAAATGAAGAGTAAGATTTATTAAACAAAAGGGAGATTCGTATAATTTTATAATTTTAACATAAAAATCTGCTACTGGTATTTTTGTGTGTTAAAATTAATGGTACAATAATGTAGTAGTACTGGTTAATTTAATGGTTAATTTAATCAAGCAGGCTAGGTAGCTAGTTTTGACTATTCCACACACCCACAACACTATATCGCCGCCTAGATTCAACCTCAATAGAAATTATACTTCCTAATAAAATTTTGAAACAAAAATAAACGAGCTCCAGCCATTAGATTGGCATCATATATAAATAAAAATAGTTGCATGCATGTGGACATATTAGTGGTGAACAAAAGAGTTAATATAAATTTATGATAAAATAAATTATATAATTTTTCGTGAACATTTTTCTGTAAGTAAAATAAAGCAATCATGATTTATGATTAAGAAAATAGTACACATATAGGAAAGTGGTGATACGTAAAAGAAAATGTGTGAATGAGTTCTGTGATTATACATGTGATGATTTGTTTGGATGATTGAATAGCAGAAATGCAGAAAAAGAGAGGTAGGTGACGTTGCATGCATATTAAGGAGACAAGTGGATGCAATTTGTGTGTGAAAAATTGAATGGTGAAGGTGGTGTAGTAGAGTTGACTGGTAGTCCTAATTGTAGTTACGTTTCGTGGCAGCTTCCCAAATTTTGCCACGTATATATGTTAAGAAAATTTAATATCAATTATGAGATAATTTGTATAAAAGATTATGATACTAATTTTAGTTTAAAAGTTTAAAATAATAAATTTTGTAAATATTTTATATTATTTATTTTTTTCATTTCTATTGGGTGTATTCCTCAAAATAATATAGAGTGATGCCCACAATTAACCAATAAAGTATGCATGCTTGACATCACCTCAATCCATGCATATCTATCACATGAGGAAATTATACCAGTGCCAATTATTTAAGATGAACGTCTTATCACTACCAACATATATATATATATACACACACACACTCTTGGCCTAGCAAATCATTATTAGTACATACAGTTAGCATTTCATTTTTAAACTTTGAATAATCAATTTGGAAAATTCTACCACCCAATAATTCATTTATATCATTCAAAATATTATATATATATATATATATATATATAATAGTGTAAGAAGATTTATAATTATTGAGTCCACTAAACTAATACACAAACTTGATCATTGTATAATGATTCTCTATTTTCTACTTCCTCGTCTTAATAAGAAAAAAGTTTCATTTTCAATAATGTTCTTAATTTAATTAATATGAAAAGAAAGGAATCAATTATATAAAGAGAGAACGTAATAATGTATATTAAAATAAAAATAAATAAAAAATTTACTATAAATAAATCACTTAAAATTATATTCAAAATAAAATATAAAAAATATTTCTTTTAATGAAAAAATCTCAAAAATAATTATTAAAAGTAGTTGATGGAGTAATGGTTTTTTTATTTTTTAACTTTTCCCTTTCTCCATTGTAAGAATTATATTTTGAGATTTTAATTTAATTTTTTATGAATTATATTGTAAATTTTATGTTATGTCAACATTTTCTCTTCAAGAGATCTTATAAGAGTTAGGTGAAACTTATAATTCTATGATTTTATTGAAAGTTGATGATTTTATTAAGTAATTAGTGTTAATAACTATATTTTAAAAACATGATTGATGATTGATGAGACTAAAGGGTGACTTGATTTCTTTATATACAGAGAGAAAATTTTCAAATTACACTTATAATTTATAATATTTATTATAAACTTAAAAACTTTTAAGAAGATTATTTTTCTCAAAATTTAAAAATAAACACATATTAGTTAATGAAATTTAATAATTTATTGAATGAATCAATAAAGTTTATATTTTATATAAATTATTAATAGTGTAATAAAAGGTATAAGTTACAAAAATATAGAACAATACTTATAGAAATGCTTATATTAATTACTTTTTAAAAAATATAAATTTGAACTTAGGACTCGTGAAGTACCAAACTCTCGTACCACACTCAACTAACTAACCCTATAAATTAGCTTAGTATGAGTACTGATGTGATATCTAGGTACACATAATATCATCATTGTAAATGGTAATAAAAGAAAAAGGTTTACAGTTTGAGAATGAGAATAAAAAAAATGAAGACTAAAATCAATATAACTTACGTATTTCTTTTTTATCGGCAATTTAACTTACTTATTACAACTAAAAATATTCTTAATTATAGATCTAATTAACCTTTCATTTTATTTTAAATGTATCATTTATACCTAAATAAATTTCCTCAAAAACGAACCAGTAAAAATAGATTTAACATTCTAAGATTCAATTAGAGTGGAATCAATTTTGATATAATATAATTGTTTTAATATATATATATATATATATACACACACACACAAATTTTATAAAAATTTAAAATTTAAACTTTACTTGAAAGTTATGATAAGATATAAAAAAAAGTATTTATCTAAGTTTTAAGTTTCTTATAAATTTAAATATTTTTACTTAAATTTTTTATCAGTTGAGTATTTTAAATTTTTATATTTTCTTAGTTAAATTTTTGTCATCTAATTTTTTAATTAACTGAATAATACGAATATTATCTTACTTTATTATTTAATTTACTTTTCTCTATGTGTTAAGAAATATGTTTTATAGTTAATGTAAATTAATAAATTTACAAGTGTTAATAAAAACGTGTTATTAAATATAAAAAAAAACATGTTTGAGTTTTTTCTTAAAAAAAAATAATAAATTAACAATTAATATTTGAAAATAAAAAAATAAATGACAAATGTTGACCTTGTGTAATTGATTTTTTTATAAATAAGATTTCATGAGTTGATTTAATCACACATTGGTATAAATATTTTTTACTCAAATGAATTTACTTCAATTAGTAGATTTGAGCTTAGGGATTCTTAAGGATAAAAGTTTGATTAGGTGATTGATTGTGTGTATTAAAAAGAAATTGTTTAGAGAGAGAGGTAAACCTCACATTCTACCCTATTATTTATTTTCTTTATATACCTTTTATTTTCATTCTTATTCATTCTATAATATACTAACAAGTACGTTAAGTTTGGATCTATGTGAATTCTGTTCAAGTGGACACATTTCTGAGTGATTTTTTTTTAGTGTGAGGAAGGGAAAGTATGAATATCCAGGGAAGGAGTTCCAAGAAAGCCACTTAAACGTATTAGAGAAGACCAAATTTTCTTTGTTTGTTTACACTATATATGACAGATTCCTCCATATGCATGCAGAAATTCCTAAACCTAGACAGATGCTTTTGTGGAAGTGCTTTTCGTGATATTGTATTAAAAAAACGTAGCTGCTGAAATTGCTTTGCAGGTAAATATATAAACTTTGATAAAGTATGAAGAGGAAAGAATATGTACGAAATTCAATCAAACATGTAAATGATTATCGATTAGGTTCACATATTATATATATATATATATATATATATTGACTATCTTTAATAAATAATAATTAACAATTAAAATTAATAAAAATAATAAATAAATAAATATAATAATAAATTTATAATTTAATATTTAATTAAAATTAATTTATAATATTAAAGATAATTTCATAAAAAAATTCTGTTATTTTAGTTGTTTTTTAGTTTTTTAAAATTATAATTTAATTATATTTTCTGTTTTATTCTGTTCTACGTGGAGGTGCTTAAATTTTATACTAATTTTGATATATTATTTGAAATTTTATGTAGTTTACAATTTTGTTTAAATATTTTATAATTATTTTCAATTAAATTTTATTTTATTTTCAATTTCATTTCATGAATTTTTTTTTTCTATATTTTTATATGTATAGACAGTGTCAAATAAATTATATTTTAAATACAATAATAAGTTTACAAATTCATTAATTAAAAAATTACAATATCTATAACATACTCGTAAATCTTTTCTTTATTCTTCATTTCTCATTTTTTTTTCTTTAATTCAAACAATTTCATTTATCATTCTTTTTCCTCTCATTTTATGTTTTTTCTACTTTCTACAATTCACTCTTTAAAACAAATAAATTTCCTTAAAACAAATAAATTTCCTTAAAACAAACAAAAGAAACCTCAATGAATGAAAACCATATAACAAAAACTTCCTCAATAAAAAGTAAATATTTTGATGACACGAAAAAGTGTAATGATTATTAAGTAAAAGAATGATTAAGAAGATGACTAATCAAATAATATAAAATAATTTGTTTGTATTATGTAGTGCTTTTGCATTATTAGGTAGGTGAGACGAAGCTCACTCAAGTCCCTACACCCTAGAAGCTCTATATTTTTGTTTGTATCTACAACAGGGACAACGATTTGAAAGCTAAATATGAGCTATATATATTTCTCCATCCATAGTTGTTCTTTTCACAACGTGTGTACAATTTCCCCCCACATCTTCATTCCTAACTCAAGATGTAACTTTTAGATTTTTTTAGAAACATTTCAAAAATAAAACAGTAAAATTAGTTTATAAAAATTTAAAGAAGTTATATAATAAAATTTATACAAAATTAGTTTATATATAAGTTAATTTTATCTTATAAAGAAGTTTATTTATTTTTTCTTCTTCTAAGAATGCTTATCGAGAATTTTATCCAAACATACACTTTCACTCTTTGATCCATTTTGACTTTTTTTTTTTTAAGTTTTAAATACTCTTAATTAATATGATCTTTTATTTTTATTTTAAATGAATGAAAAATTTCCACATTTACCAATATATTATATATTATCAACATCTATGTCTATATAAATTGAAATAGATATATTCAATGAGCTATTTGGTCATGAATGTGATCTATAGTCTATTTATGAAAAAAAAAATGTGTTGAGGGATTAGTAATTGACTCTAGTTAAATAAATAACCATATTGAATGAGTGATTTTAACCGTCATTTTTTTAAAGAATGTTTTTAATTCTTTTTTCTTTTTCTATTCTAAATCATCACTACTATCTTTAGCTTTAACTTGAATTTTAATATATTTAAGAATTTAGAATACTATTTTACTGTAAATTTAGAATACATTTTTTAATGTTTAAAATATTTATAATTTAAACTTACTATAATTTTATATATTTTAAATTATCCTGTATTATAAATTTTAGTCATAAAATAAATATATTTTTTAATATGATGACTAAAGTACTAGCTAAATCACTTAAAAACTTCTAACAATTACCATCATGTACTACTCTATAAATAATATAATTACATTATAATGTAACTAATTTAGCGATGATAATAAACACAAACTTAATTCGAGACGTTTCTTGATTCTGTGAACATCTAACTCTCTTTGTTTTAATTTTTTTTCAAAGGAATAAAGGAGTAAAAGTCATGAATGATTATTTGGGAATGTGGTGATTTGATTTTCATGGAACTTGAAGAATGGAGTAATCTTTTAGAAACATTGATTACATTTAATTAGGGTTACCTCCATTGGTTGGCGTGGCGACATACGTAACGTAAAGAAGGAGACATTATTATTTTTATATTGCTGTGTTTATTATTATAAATAAGAAGACATTTCTTACATAAACATTTTACTTTAGTTCTAGGAAAACTAAAGAATATACGAGACAAATGACATTTTCTCTTGATATTACGATAAATCTAAATTTTTACTAGAGAAATATTCTCAAAAATAATTTTTAGCTAGGTTATATGGAAACTAAAGTAAAATGTTGAAACTTTTTATATTTTTAAAATCATATAGTGCTTAAAATACAACAAAACAATCACTTAGTTAAATTTTTTCATATATCTTTCCAAAATGTTTTTAATCTCAAACAACACGTCACCATATTGCTTACCATGACAAATCTATGACAAAAAGATATAATTTAGGTCACATTATTTTACGTTTAAAAAGTAGTGAAACTTAAAGCATATAAGTTATTTCACCTTCTTAGACTTTCTAAAGACTTACAAGATGTAGTATCTAAGATGTAGTATCTTGGTACTAGATATCTTTATAAAATAAGAGTATAAAATAGCTCAAAGCACCTAATAGAGCTTGTTGCTTCTTATTAAATTCATCTATTCGTTTAGAGCATATAGTAAGATTAGACTTATATTAGCTGCTGAACTAATAATTTTGTAATCATTTATGTTAAGTTAATTAGTTAGAATTTTTCAAGTGTTTTTAATTAATATGTAATTTCTTATGGTTCTATATAAGGATAATACAACACGTGTTGGAAATGTTTGAAAATAATTTTTTATTATAATCTTCTTAAAAGAATAAAAAATTCAAGGGCTCAATTAAACATTTGGTTCACAACAAACTAGTATCAGAACCAATTTCATTTTCTGTCACTATTAATAATCAATTATTGAAAGAAAGATGAGTCTCACTTTCAATATTGTGAATTTCAATGGAAATAATAGTTTGAACATTTGAAGGATCAAAATAAAATCCTTCTTTAAGGAGGAAGGGGTGTGGGCATCTTTCCAAGAATATGTTGCACATAGAAAAATAAATTATAGAGTAAATGGAGAAAAATAATCATTCAATGATCATTTTGTAATTAAAAGATGATATATTCTATGAAGTTTCAAACAAGAATACCTTAACAATATTGTTGTACTTGTTCTTTCGTTGTTTTTAAAGCTCAATTTAATACTTTGTATCCAATAAACAGGTATCAAAGTTAATATTTTTTTTTAAATATCTTTAAACAAAATTTTCTTTAGTATTTTAAGAGAGAAAGATAAGAGGACAAAATAATAATCTCCCTTTAAATTAAAATTATTTTATGTATAAATTAATTTTTTATATATATAAAATTTAATTTTATTATTTTCATATTTTTTTTCTATTTTTTTTATAAAGAAAATCTTTCTAGCATACCCTCAGTTAGTTTCTGTTAATAATTTAATAAACCTTTATGAATGTCCTTCATTGCCTTATAAATATCTATCATATATTAAAAACGATTCTCTAGTTTCCGTGACATTTATGTAAGAAGCAAATACATTATGGGGTTACTTCCAAAAGAAAAAAAAAATACTTTTGTCCAATTATGGTCTTCACTATTATAGCAAGTAATTTCTCTAGAGATTTCTATTTAAAAATGATCGTCAAATTCTTGGCCAAATCTCTTTTCCTCACGGGGAGGGAGCAGAGATCTCAACTCAATGCCCTTTTAGTTTTCTTTTTAATTCCTCTCCATTATGATCTTGAAAAAACAAAATGATTAAGATAATAGTAATTAAAAAATAATTAATAAATTATATTTAATTACATTTTTAGTTTTTTTATTTATTTATTTTATTAGGGTATTTTTTTTTTACTTTTAAAAACTCAACAATATAGCTATTTTTAAACATAGTAAAATCATTAAAAAAATATTGAAAGTATTAATTTACGCATAATATAATTTATAATCCATTCATAGTGACAATATTTATGAATAAACAACATCAATTTCATCAAACAAAAGCGTTATATATTATATTTTAAAGAATTGAGAGATTTAATGGAATTTTGAAAGAGTCATATGGTTGTATTTTATAAATTAAAGTACTTGAGTAAATATTTTTATTAATAGAAGAAACAAGTTGAAAAATAAATAAATAAGGCGATTAAAAAAAAAACAAGTAAGCTTCAATATTAACTTTGAAATTTTAAATTTAGAAATATTTTTTCTCCAACGAGTATGAAAAATAAAAATGTGAAAAGTAGTATTATAGAACAGTAAAGGTTTTTCTTTTAGGTTAGTCAATTCAATATGTAGGAATTGACCTGCTGACCTATTCCTTAATTCTATAAAATCATACCATTTTAGAACTAGTGACAACCCAATCAGAAATGAGATGTTGAAACTAGTTTGGCATCCTTTGAAAAAAAAAATTAAAAGTTAATCCGCCATATCTTTTTAAGATAAATAAAAGTGGATATTTAATAAGGATTATAAACATGTATAAAATTATTTTATTAGTTAGTATTAAATTTCTTTTAAACATATAATTTAGTCATTTACAAATCTTTTATATAATGATTTTATAATTTCGTTTTACATTAATTTATTTAAATATAAAATTGTTACTGTTAACTGACACTATTATATTTTTTAATATTTAAATCTAAGTATGGTGATATATTTAATTTAGACTTTTATATGAAAGTTAACAGTCTATAAAGTGATGTTTTATTTATTTTTATTTTTTGTATTATAAATTACAGTACTGCGTTTATTTAATTTACATGTGTTGTTTAATTATTAGTATTATTGTTATGCGTTTGACCACCATCTAATTAAATAACTTCTTGACTTGTTTAATAGTAGGTCTGATTTTTAAAAGAATTTGTTGTTATGCAGTTAAGATTGAAGTTTCACGTCAATGGTCTATACCTTAAATACAAAACTTTATAATGTGAACTACCTAAGTGTAACTCTAGTTCTAATCAGAAAATAACACTAAAAATATTTTTAAAATTTGCATTTAATTATTTTTTTCTAATGACTCTCGATGCGTGATAATGCTATATGCTATAAAAAGAAACAATCAAAAGACTATTTTTTTGCATAACTTTTTATAACCATTTACAACAAAAAGTAGACACGAGAAAAAATAGCAAACATGATGGATATATAGTTTTTTTAAGAACAAATAATTTATAAACAAATTAGAGTATTTGGAGTATTATAATCTTTTTTAATTATATACAAAGATTTAGATTTAGATTGAAAACTTATAGTTTCGAAATTTCTTCCAAAAGTTAAGGCTAAACCATACATTGTAAATACTTGCTTATAAATTCAACAACTAAACACTATGGATTGTAAATACAAAGCTACTAGTTTCCTTCTAAAATATGAAACCAAACCCTACATAATAGGTTTGTTTTAGGCCTACATGACATAAAAATTTAGTAATATATGCTTTAATATTTATAATTGCATCTTAGTTCTAGCTTGAGTAATTACAACTTTGTTCCAATACATTTACACTTGTATCATACTATTTGAGGAGAGGGTTACAATTTGTATTGACAAGTTAATAGACAGTTTCTCATCAATATTATATTACCTTAAGCAGTCCTTGTTTGTTTATCCTTTCATCAGTCTCACTGTTGCTCTGTTACTTACAATTATCTTCACACTACCTATTCCTATTGTTGCAACTTTCTTGTACCATCATTTAGTTACCTATTAAAGACTAAAACACAAAACCCACTTGTACAATAACTAGTGTATTGTATTAAGGGATACTCTGCCCGTTAGAGAGTAGAGATATCTCTCCAATACAATCCACTATTATATGATCATTGTTGTGACAATATCATTAACTCTTCACAGACTATGTTAGAATGCACTAATAGACAACGATCAAATAAACAAGTATAAGACTATTTATCCATATTAGATCATATATTTATTCTCTAGATCACATCTCTAAATGTTACATCCACATTACCCTTTCTCCCCTTGTCTTCCTTAATATTATATACCTCTCAAGATGTCACAATATTTTTTAGACATTGAATTGGACCATGGAGCTAGTCATAATAGGAAAAATTTACTCTAAATATTTTAGACATGGTATACGTTTCTAAGCTTCCCGAGTATAAATTGTCTTTCTCTATAGATTTCACCCATGAACTTATGTGAGATAAAAGATTAACATTGAACTAACTTTTGTATTACATTTGATCAACCTTTGTTGTCTTCTCTTTCGATGCTATGTGATATACTCTGTTATTTACACTTTAATTCTCGGGAACTCTAATCTTTTCCATTATAACATAGCTTCATCGAATTGTGCCTATTAGTGTTGCGACTATACCCATGCGATCTTCATTCAATAGAGATAAAGGAAAATCTTTGCATCTTATCACCTGTATATTCACGGTCAAACCAGCACACAATTGATTTGAATAATTTTTCTAACCTTTTTATGTTCTCCTGAATTAGTTTACCAATCAACCCCATCTTGTCACTTTATCAATACCATATCTAGATAATGTGCTCTTAAAGAATCCATACTATTGTACTCTCTGAACCTTCCAATGAGGTTTCCTTCATCCATTTTTGTTTTTGTTGACTTTACTTTGATTGCAATTTTATACCATTTCTCTTCTTTGTTCTATTTACGCCTGTAATTTTTATTGCATGAGCATATAGTTTTCGGGTGGACTTTTCTCCCACCAATATATATACCTTGTTTTGGAGTAATTTTTAGGACTCTGTTTTCATCTGACCGATCCATTTATCTACACACCTTCTTAACATAACATGTTTTAACATACAATTTAGTGGTATCAATCTTGATAGCATCCATTTTTTTTTTTTTTGAGTTTTTCTATATTTTTAATAGCATAGAACTGTTAAGTATTCAAGTGTGAGTCTAGTCCCACATTAAGTAAAAATGAGAAACTTGAGTAGCATAAGAAAGAAGACTCACAAACTCAATGTCTTAAGGTTTTAGGTTAAGTTGTGGTGTCAATCCCTTGTATAGGTATGACTAATATCTCATTATTGTTTAGTCGTATCTATATTTCCACCTATTCATCCTTCTTATTATAAATACCTCTTTTATTTTTCCATCTCTAAAAAAATCTTTAACATATAGTGTTCTATAAATATAATAACAAAACAATGAAAAAGTAAATAAATAAATCCCAAAAATAAGTAGACACAAATGATATTAATAATTATAATAGAAAGATTATATTCAAAATAATTTATTGATTTTATCTTTATTTTATTCTTTGGTGTAATATAACAATAACACTATAATAAAAGCAACAGCAATAATAATAATAATAAT
>Ga0099825_1009398_pt1 | contig 11182 bp, 4 predicted proteins | sample SiratroredBW_FD_76838 | JGI IMG/M metagenome (GOLD analysis project Ga0099825, IMG submission 76838) | Root nodule microbial communities of legume samples collected from California, USA - Siratro red BW | ecosystem: Host-associated > Plants > Roots > Nodule | place: USA: California | collected...
AAAAAATATACAAATAAAAAATAATAAAAAAAATAAAATATATATAAAAAAATATATATAAAAAAATATTAATATATATAAAAAATAAAAAAATATAAATATATATATATATATATATATATATATATATATATATATATATATAAAATAAAAAAACTCCTTTACAATTCCAAAATTTAGTAACTTGGCTACAAAATCAAAAATATATCAGTGGAAAATAATTGGGTGCAATTAAAATGTAAAAGGCATGTAAGATGGAAATAAAATGTGATAGAAAGGTAACTGAATAAAATGAAAAATTGCTAACCTGGTCAGCAACTACCTCAACCAGTTCTAACTCATGCACATGCCATTGTCTAGCACTATCTGATGGAAGCATCAAAACCATCAAAGCATAATTTCTTGTTGAAACCTCAGGCCAGTCATATATTTGGAAATTAGAAAGATGTAGGAGAGGAACTCGAACAGCTACAACTGCCCCAGGCATGTATTTTCCAGAATAAGGTCGTAACCTAGCAACTGGAGAATTATGAGAAATTTTTACTGCCCTGTTGCTACTAAATACTTGATTGATCACAGGAAGATGAATAGGTACTGTGTGTCCAACTGGGTTCTGCTGTCGCAATGTGTAAGAAAGTTGAAGCTCCAACCCAGTTCGTGTTGGCATCCATAAAGCACATTCCTCTAGTGCCAGTGTTCTACCCAGCTCAACAAGAGTCGTTTTCAGTATTGTGTGTCTATGAAGAGTACTTCTAATCTCATGAGTCAACATCCTAACATGTCGACCAGTTTCTTCCTGTGTGCGAATCAGGCCCATTTCTCTATCAAGCTCTGCAGCCTTGTTCTTCAAAAATAATTCCCTTGTTTTAACACTTAATAAATCAGGAATAATATGTACAAGCATGAGGGCAGTTGCACATGATACCACAGCAGTTAAAACCTTAGAAGTGGTCATTACAATAGCTACAGTTCTTGAATGAATTCTAAAGGTCCATAAATTAATCAGATGTGTTGCTCCGCATAGAACTATGAAAGCACCAAACTGAACAAGGACCCATCTATATGGAAATACTGCTGATTTCTTAACAAAGTATATAAGCTCCAAAGGGATTGAGAAATATGCAAGGGCAATGAAGAAATCAGATATATATTGGTATTTCACCAATAAGTCATCAGCCGGCATTTGTGGGTCAATACAATTGCAGGATTCCATAGTGAATGAACCACCTCAGCCAAATCTTCCCTTTCACATAACTACATTTTAAAGATTGAAAATGTTAAGCACAAGATAGTATGGAACAGATCAAAACAACAATAATAACACTAGAGTGAAAAAAACTACCATCAACTGAATATTAACATCAGAATATTCAGTGCTGTAAACGAGTGAAGTCAAACTTAACCAAACTCAACTCAGTTCGATACGAATGGACTCAGCTTGAAGTTTGACTCAAGTTCAATATGAACCTCTAGACTCAACTTGAACTCAATTCAAGCTCGGCTCAAGTCAATCTACAATTATAATAATTTTACATATTTTTCTTTATTTAATTATACAAAATAAAATTAATATGAGACTACTTAAAATTACTTATGTAAATTTAATAATATAAAATATATTATTTAATATATATGCATATAGAACAAGCTGGTTCATAAACATTCCTGTCATATGAACAAAACTCAAGTTCAGCTAGTTTATTTGAAGAACTCGATGTTTAACTCACGTTCAACTCATTGAACTCATGAACTAAATTGAACGAATCAACTGTTGAATTGAGTTTCGAACTATGTTCAAGTAGGTTCTGTTCATTATTTCCACTGCTGCGTGTTTTAAACCACAGATAAAATGGGAAAATCAAAAGAATGGAAGATATGTACCAGAAAGTATAAAGATGAAGTGTCATCCTTGTTATAAAAAAGGAAGCAAAAAGCAACGTAAGTTGTTGGATATGTAGTAACAAACCAGTCATGTCTTAACCTAATAGCTTAAGCTGTTGGGATAGTTGGTTGCTTACAATGTATTTGAACCATCATGACCAAGTGATCTAAAATTTGATCTTTGTAACCCCTATTATTCTAATGAAAAGTTAAATTTTAACATAAGACAGATGGGCCTGTGCATTATCCATTTTAACCCCAAAAGGCTCTTGCATGAGGGAGCATTTCAGAGATGCAATATAACATATAGCTTAAGCTTTTGAGATAGTTTATTCAGGACGAATAGTACCTATAAAAAGTTTCAACCCCATTTAAAACAGAAAACAATATTTTATGAGAGAAAACAAAGTACAACAAGAGGAGAATAAAATATCATCCAAAACAAATTAAAATCTCGACAACGTACAGCCACTGATTTAGAGACAGAATGAGTCCCTATAAGGAAACGAAATCTGTGCCAATCAGGGAGAAATACCAGGAAGCAATAAATAGCCTATCACCTATAATCTGATCATAATTCAGATTTCATTAAAATCTGATTCTAAAAACATTTATTACAAATTTAAATCAATACAAAAATTAGGAGATAATTGATGAAAAATTAAGCACAAACTCCGAACAATAACAATAATGTTGTGTACATTATAAGCAAAAATAAATGCACAGATCCTAGAAGGACAATAAAATAAGAAAATGTTTTTTAGTCGTCATGCAGTGCAGACCTCATCAAATGCAACATGCAAGACCCTTTTATTTCATAAAGCTCAGAGCCAGTCTGCTTACAAGAACATGGAGCATAAATGCAGCAAGAAAGCAGGTACTTGTATGTGGAAAATGTATTGCAAACATGGCCTAGTGGATGAAAAAGGGAAGACAGATGTGTATTCATAGGGGTAGCTACTATGAGTAATATAAACTCCATTGAAACAAACCAGGACTAGAGCACATGAGCGTTGGAAATATGGTTTTTCAGTGCAAGCAATTGCAGCAGAGAAGTGAGGGGGGAGTGGTCCAGGGTGGAAGGACACACCGAGGGTCAATTAAGAAGAAGAAAGAGGTTGGTTAATGGTTGGTTATTCCAGAAAATAAGAACCCCAGAGCCCAATAAGCATTTATTTAGATTCAATTGAAGAAAAATAGAGGTAATTTGTAGAAATTACGGCATGGGCATGAATGGAATAAAGGGAGATTGGGAGGGAATGAATTTATTTTAGGCATACAAAAAGGGTATGAATGATCGATGTATTTAGGCATTGAAGAGCAGCAACAGAGATGAAGACGAAACTTACATGAAGCAGATGAGACGAAGGATGCAGAGGCAGAAGCCGAAGAGAGAAGAGCAGCAAGTTGCTTAAATTAAACTGAATTAAATTAATTTAATATTCCTTATTCCTATGGCGGTCAAGTTCAATGAATTGCATTGTGTAGAAGAGCAGCTTACCGAATATGATGGAGACATCTCCCTCCAAGTCTTCCACAGTCAAACCTCAAACCTTTTTTACCTTTCATTTACTTCACCCTTTCTTACTTTTTATTTTATCATTCCTATTATACAATTCTTTTCTTATAAAAAGTAATTACTATTACATTCACCTTTTATTTTCTAAGTATATTACAATTTTTATTTTTACTTTTCAATATTTTTATAATTAAATTCAATAATGACTTAATTTCTTAATTTTTAAAAAAATAGAAACAGGCATCCGTATTTTTGTCAGTAATAGTAATAATAATTGAAAATTAAGGCGATAATATGTCTGTGTCATATTTTCTATATACTAATTACCAAAACAAGAATTATGACGTAATTTTCATAAAAAAAAATTATACAAAAGATATGTCCGCAAGAATAGTTAGTAAATAAGTAAGTTGCTGGGGACCACTTACAAGAAATCCCCATCCAATGGTTTTCAACACGGAAATGACAGAAGGATGTAATGGAAAAAAACAAAAGTATTGAAATGGGTGAAATGGAGATAAAAAGAGAAGAAAATGAACCAGTGGAGTTTAGGTTAGTCTTAGTCGATTGGGTGGATTTTGGATGAAGAATTAGAATTGGAGATTTGATCGAAGCAGTGCATATAATTAATTTATCCACACATGTTTCCATCCAAACGGAATTGTATTTTGAAGGTATTCAGTGCTTTGTCATCGGAAAATTCAGATCACATATTTTCTTATTAATCATTGTTTCGTATTAATCATATCTTCAACCTATACAACAACCAGCTTGAAATTGTGAGGTTGTTTAAGCAATTTCTCTTTGGGGGAATTGCTATGCTTCTGGATCAATTAGTGATTTTAAAGTAATAAGTTCAAGATTTCTGATTTGAGCCATGATTTATTATAGAAACTTTTTTTATTGTATTATTTAAGTAAACTAAATACTGAAAATTTATTAGAAAGATACTTAATCTCAAGATTCATTATTGTTTGATCTCCAAAAGTTTAAATAACAAAAGGTGTTCCATCAATTTAGCTAAATTTTTTTAAAGATGACATTTTAAGATTGATATAACCAATACCTAATTTGCGATTCCTAGTTAATGAAATATTAACTAAGGGGAGTATTTTTATTGGGTTATTAACATAAAAATAGTATTGATTTTATTAAATAAATGACCTTACCTTTAACAAGTATCATGTTCATTGTATAATATAAAACCCACGTCACTCACCTAGTCCTAAATTTTAGATGGTAGAACTTTATTTACAATTGAATTATTATATGTGTAATTTAGAGATTTATCAAATTTATTAAACACACAGGGGTTGATCACAATTGTTTCTCCAACTAATTAAAAGAGTTTAAGTGTTGATAGTCTGATATAGTGTTAGATTGTCTAACACCAAAGAAATAATAGTATAAATAAAGAAAATTTAACCTCAAGTCCTCTCATCTAATATTAAATTCAATTAATCAATATTCACAACTTATCTCCAACTAGGAAAGTTAGTAATAATAATAAAGGAAATATGAAGCTTTTGAAGATTGTTATGTAGAAAATTAAAAATAGATGATTTAGAAATAATAAATAAAATCGGGGTTCATGTTCTTTTAGAACAAATTCTTCTTTCAATTCCCTTCACATAGTTGAACTTAATCAAACAAACAAGCGTCAATTAAATTCAACAAAATCTTATTAGTGAAACAAGTATTTACTAATATATTCTATATTTCACCTCGTCTTTTAAGCGTATATTAATGAGATGTATATCTTTTATCTCTTGAATGTATAAGAAATTTATTTAGACTAAGCAAATTAACCAAAAACTCTAATTAAAGAAAAAAAATAATTAAATTTTCAACAAGCTTTCCAAAACAAATACTTTTCCAAAAATAAATTTCAAAAAGAATAACAATATAGCATAATTGTTATAGAAAATATAAAGAATAAAATTTTATTAAACAGAAACCTTCAGAATTCATTGTGAAATCACAAGAGAATCAACTCAAAGGAGTTTAGTCTTCCATGATAGAGGCACAAGAATTACAAAAGAAAATAAAACTAGAGTTTATGCTATGTAGTTGTGTCTCCTTCATGCTTTCTCCAACCTTTATTTATAATCTCATTTCCTTCAAGAAATTAACTCAAATTTAATTCTCAGATATTGTCCTTGTAATGATCAGATGTGTTTTCTTAAGTGCTCAAGATTAATTTTGCAAATATCTTTTTCCTAGTAAATCGGTAGATTTTCCTTTTCCCAATTTCTTTTAGATATTTTGTTTCCAAATTCTATTTCAGATATCAGCTCATAATAATTGAATCTGCTACAAAAGATATTGCAAAATATTTTAAAGAGATTCTAAATAAGTAAGAACTCCAGATGATCATCTTTATATAAAATTTGAAGGATATATTTGCAAAAGATTTGATTAGATTTGGAATTCATATAATCTCTACAAATAATTAGAAAGAATATGCTTAAAATCTAAATTTAACTAATAATCTCAATTAAAGTCATCCTGATTAGGTAAATCGTATTTAAAACAATGAATTTATTCTCAATTACAGTTTAAGAAAATTAATTTTAAATAGTTTAAGTGTGAATAAAAAAGATATTCATCAAGAGCATTGTTAAGGTTATAAATTTATTTTCTCTCAAATAAGATCCAATTAATCCTGATTGAGTATTTAAAACAATAAATTTATTTTCAATATTTGTGAATAAAAATATACTTGTTGTTATTTTCTCTCCCGTCATTTCACTTTCTCATGTCCTCTCTTGTGTATCACAATGCTGCTCTCACAACTTTATACACACTCACATGCAGGAACATACTACAACTTTCAAGCTGGAAAATTGAATTGTTTTCTCATTATCTTCTTAGAGAAAACTTGAGGGGTTATTTATAATCCTTTTTTATAACAAAGTTCTTTTTTAACAACAGACAACAAAACCAAAAAAACCCTAATTATGTTAAAAGAGTTATAAAAAAATTCCCTCGGATCAACCAAGGACTTGACCACAAGGCCTTAAATCGAATGATTCCAATAGAAATCTGAAAATTAAATTTGCATTGGATGTGTTTCTCATCGCACAACATCTTCTGGATTTGTTTCCTTCTACTGAAGTAAAACTTCAGTCACCACTTTGCTCCCTTTCTTCTTCATGTGTTGTGCTAACACGACTAATGGTTGTGGAACAAACTCTCCGGCATCATTTAACAAAGCAAGTTGTATCAACACCGGGTCATCACCATGGTTTTTCTTTAATAAAGAAACGTGTAAAACATCATGAATTTTCAAACTCAAATTTTAAAGTTACTGGCTCAACTCTATGTAATATCTTATATGGACCATAATATTGTCTTGCTAATTTGTTTAATTGTGTATTAACTATTGTATGGTTTTTTTAAGGTTGTAGCTTAAGATAAATCTTATTGCCAATTGCATATTGTTTGTTTGTTCGCTTCAAATTTACGTACCAATCCTTCAATAAAGAAACATAGACGACATCATAAATCTTTTAGCACAGGGTTAACTCTAATTTGTAAGCTATTGCCCCAACTTTGTAATATCTTATATGGACCATAATATCATGCTATTAATTTGTGGAATGGTGTATTAGCTAATGTAAGCTTTTTGTAACGTTGGATAAACCCAATTGCCAATAGCATATTGTTTGTCAATTCGTTACAAATGTGTACCATTTCATTCTGGTCTGAGCCTTGATTAAATTAGTTTACAGAGTGAGGATAAGTTTGCATGAAGATAATCTATTACCTACAGCTACATAACTGATTGTGTGAGCAAAAAAGGAGAAAAAAAAAGAAAGAAAAACAACATTATTTTAAACCCTAAATCTTCTCACGGTTAATAATTATAATAATAAAAATAATAATAATAAAATCATAAATAATAAACTACTATAATAAAAATAATTAAATTATGATAACAAAAATAATAAAACTATAATAGAAAAAACAAATTAAAGATTATCATAATAATAACCAAATAAATTTAAAATAATAATAATAATATTATTAACAATAATAGTATTATTTTATTTTAAAATAAATGGTAATCTTATAATTCCATCAACTAAAAATAATAATTCATCAATCACATCAAACAAATTAATCAAATTTTATTTTTTATTATTTTTAATGACAATGACAAATTTTTAATTTACAAGTTTATCAATTAATAAAAATTTTCCTACACTTTCATTTTATTTCCTTAAATTTTGCGTTAAAACAAAGTCTTATAACCATGGAAAAAGGGGACAACCCATTTACACTATTAATCAAGTTTTTATAAACTACTTCACAAATAATATACTTTTATTACTCTATTTCACTGATCCCCCATTCACACTATTAATCAAGTTTCTCTAAACTACTTCACAAATAATATACTTTTATTACTCTATTTCAATGATTGCTTTGTTTGGGAAAATGACTGTGGTGAGATTTAGAGATTATTAGATAGAAGATGCATTCAAGTTTTGTTTACCGTTTTTCGTTACATATTAAAAATAATTTAAATAATTAAATTATAAAATCGACTCTTTTAGCTAAATTAATTGTGCAAGAAATGGCACTTACGTTATGTATAAGAACGTTTCTAAAGAGAATAAAAAAAATAACATTTTTCAAATTGTAAGAAAAAAGTAATAACATATTATAGAATATTTTTAATTTTGTTTGTAGAACTTAACTTTATTTGTATACATTAGCTTTTACTAGGATATTTTTGTCAATATTTAAAAGCATTTGTCTTCTTACTAGTTTCTCGATTTCTAGTAAAAGAGAAGCTTTAAAAAAATATGGAATAAGGAAAATAATAGAAATTGGTAAGAAATAAAATAAAGAATGTATTTGAGTGGAAAAAACGAATAATATGAATAAACTTGATGATAGTTTTGGTATATTTTAATGAGGAAAGAATGGTGTTGCAGTATTGCCACCTTATTTCCATCCAATGAAAGAAAGGTTTAGTTGTGTCCAAGGAAACTCATTTCAAGTTGAAAAAAAATGTTATTTCATGCCAATAAAGCCCCTTCGATGTTCGGAATGCACCAACACTAATTGGTAGTGTTTCTTTTGGACAAAATAAATAATATATATATATATATATTTATTGAAGGAGTAAAAACTACAAATCAACTTGTGAACATTATGATTGGAGCTTAAAAATAAAATATGTGGCGTGAAATTAGTTTTTTAAATTATATTTTTTATTTTTATACATTAAACTAAGATTAAGGAGCAAATAAAATATAGATAATTTAGTGGTTAAAAAAATTATATGCATTATTTGATTAGTGTCTATGCCTGGTCTCCATTGTGAGTAGAAACTTGAAAATAAAAAAAGATTATTTTTGGCATTTTTGGATACATGAGCATCTTTTATGCTTAAATCATCCTTCTCAGAATGTGAAGAAATATGAGAAAGTCAATGACACCATACAAAATTATACAATTATCCTTATTATGTTTTCACTGTACCATCAGTTTTACGGTCTTACTTATAAAACTTGAATTCGTGTATTGTTGAAATTGTGTCTTGTGAAAGTGAGGTGGGACCAGAAAATGAGAGAAAGTGAAAAAAAAGAAAATAAGCATTACTCTAAATCCTAACTCTTCTCACTATTAATAATTATAATAAATAAAATTAAAAATTATAATAATAAAAATAATAAAATCATAAATAATAAACTATTATAATAAAACTAATAAAATTATAATAACAAAAAATAATAAAATTAAAAACTATAATAATAATCAAAATAAATTTATAAAATAATAATATTATTATTTATTTTAAAATAATTGATAATCTTTTAATTTCATCCACTAAAATAAATAATTCATCAATCACATTCAACAAATCAATCAAATTTTATTTCTAATTATTTTTAATCATAATGACAAATTTATAATCTTATATTCTTATCAATTAAAAAAAAATAAAATATCAATCACACTAATCACATCACTTCTAAATTTTTATAAATTTTTCTTTCATTTCTCTTCAAATCTCACCATTTTTCTTTTAATCCAAAAATTCAATTTTTCTTACACTTTAAGTTCATTTTCTTAAATTTTGGATTCAAACAAAGTTTCATAACCCATGGAAGACAACCCATTCACACTATTAATCAAGTTTTCCTAAACTACTTCACAAATAATTTACTTTTATTACTCTATTTCATTGATTGCTTTGTTTGGGGAGATGACTCAGATGAGATTTAGAGATTATTAGACCGAAGATGCATTCAAGTTTTGTTTAATGTTTTTCGTTACATATTATGGCAGTTTAAAACTGTTAAAAATAATATAAATAATTAAATTATATATCATGGCAGTTTAAAACTGTTAAAAATAATTTAAATAATTAAATTATAAAATCAACTCTTTTAACAAAATTAATTGTGCAAGAAATGCCACAGTTGCCTTATTGTTATGTATGATAACCATTTGTAAAGAGAATAAAAACATAACATTTTTCAAATTATAAGAAAAAATAATATCAAACTACAAAGAATAATTTTAATTTTGTTTGTAGAACTTAACTTTATTTGTCTACACTTTTACCTTCTGCTAGGATATTTTTGTCACTATTTAGAAACATTTGTCTTCTGACAGGTTTCTCAATTTGTAGAAAAGGAGAAGCTTTAAAAAATATGGAATAAGGAAAATAATAGAAATCGGTAAGAAATAAAATAAAGAATGTATTTTGGGCGGAAAAACAAATAATATGAATAAAGTTGATGATAGTTTTAGTATATTTTGATGAGGAAAGAATGGTGTCTCAGTCTTGCCACCTTATTTCCATCCAATCAAAGAAAGGTTTAGTGGTCTCCAAGGAACCGCATTTCAACTTGCAATAAATTGTTACTTCATGCCAACAAAGCCCTTCGATGTTCGGAATGCCCCAACACTAATTGGTAGTGTTTCTTTTGGGACAACGTAAAAAAACAAAAATTCTAGAAGTGAACATCGTAATCTGAGCTTAAAATTAAGTGAAACTAGTTTTTAAAATAAAATTTTTGATTTTTATACATTAAACTGAGATTAAGTAGCAAATAAAATAGATAATTTAGCGGTTAAAAAAAGATTTACTTTATCTTTGAAAAAGTGAGTGAGTAGCAGCTGAGCTGACACAAACCATATATAGGCGTCATCTGATCAGTGTCTGTGCCTGTGTCCGGTCTCCACTGTGGGAAGAAACTTCAAAATCAAAAAGGGGCTATCTTTGGCATCTTTGCGTACATGGGCATGGGGATGAAGATGAGGAGGATGATGGTGCGCATGGTTGTGATGCTCCTTGTGCAGATGGTGGCATCATCGGATCTCCGACCTGGGTTTTACTCAAAAACATGTCCAAATGCAGAAGTGATAGTCCGAGATGAGATGAGAAGGGCCCTTGCGAAGGAACCCAGAAGCGTTGCCTCTGTTATGCGGTTCCAGTTCCATGACTGTTTTGTGAATGTACGTACGTGATTCATTTTCTTTTTTAAACTGTGATTTGTGTTTGATTTGTGATTTGGTGATGCATGATGGTTCAGGGGTGTGACGCCTCCATGCTGCTTGATGATACACCCAGCATGCTTGGGGAGAAACTCGCTCTCTCCAACATAAACTCTCTCAGATCATTTGAAGTTGTCGATGAGGTGAAGGAAGCCCTAGAGAACGCATGCCCTGGAGTTGTGTCCTGTGCTGACATCATCATCATGGCATCCAGAGATGCTGTCGCTCTGGTTCGTTCTTCCCATTTCTCTCTATCTCTGT
>Ga0099825_1009404_pt1 | contig 11178 bp, 2 predicted proteins | sample SiratroredBW_FD_76838 | JGI IMG/M metagenome (GOLD analysis project Ga0099825, IMG submission 76838) | Root nodule microbial communities of legume samples collected from California, USA - Siratro red BW | ecosystem: Host-associated > Plants > Roots > Nodule | place: USA: California | collected...
CGATCTCGTAGCAAATGTTGCATAGAGGCAACAATCCACAGTGGACAATCAAAGCAAACACCTCACTACGAGGAAGACCAAATTGATTAACCTTTCTTCCATGGGAGACCAATTTTAGGACTCATCGATCCTAACCAAAAAAGAACAAACGATATCAAAAACTTTATATATGAAAAGTAGCATAGAAATAAGAAATACAAATAACAAATTCTTATCTCTCCCTGCCACAATCTAAGTGCTATGTGGTGATTATAATTAACTAAAAGGGAGACATCAGATGGTCCCCCAGGATAACCTACAACGTCACCTGCACCAGGAAAACCAACAGGAACATCACGAGCATCAGAAGCATTAGCATCAGGAGAATCAGCACCACCAGCAGGAGCACTAGATGAAGCACCACGATCACCTCTCCGAACAGATGCTGTAGGCCTTCTTCGACCTTCAAACTGCGAACCAGCTCCTTTTGTCCTAGCCATAACTAAAAGAGTGCAATTACACTTAAAAAATTAAACCTTAAAAAATAAAAAAACTGAATCGGATGCCCTGCATCCGATTTACAATTTCGAAATAAATTGTAAATCGGATGGGAGGCCATCCTTGTAAATCGGATGACACCCCATCCGATTTACAATTTATTTCAAAATTGTAAATCGGATGGGGTGCCATCCGATTTACAATTTATTTCAAAATTGTAAATCGGATGGGGTGTCATCTGATTCACATTTTCTATTGGAAACGTGAATCGGATGGCCTCCCATCCAATTTACAATTTCGAAATAAATTGTAAATCGGATGCGTGGCATCCGATTCATACCCATATTGTCTTCTTCGACGGAGCTTCACCCTCGGCGACCACCCAAACACCAAATTACCTACTCTAATTATCAATACTACTCACACATTACTAATAAACATAAAAAATTTCTTACCTTTCACTTGTTTGAACCTTTTATTGATATCTTTGCCTTCTCTCCTCCAATGTTTTTCCACACAATGCAATTCGGACACGCACAGGCACAATGTTCACTGAAGTTGAATGTGTGACGACGGTGAACAAGAAAAAAAGATGAATGGGATGTTGCAACAATAAGCAATGGAGCAATGGTGCAATGGATGAACTGTGAAGGAAGAAACACGAAACGGATGAACAAGAATGACACTGCCAGTAGGTTAAGGAGGTGAAGGAGGTGAAGGACATTTAAGTATTTTCCTATTTTTCAATTAGGGGCATATTGGTATTTTTCTGTGGCTTATGGAGGTGCAGGAAGAGTGTATTGGGGTGCATAAAGAATTTGTCCTTTGGGTGTTGTTAGCGTTGGGGTGGGCTTGTTATTGGACTAGTTTTCTTGTTAGTGGGCCTCGGTTGTGGATACATCCACGATGAATTCTTCCTCCACCCCAATATCCTCTTCCTGCACTTCCATAGTTCAGTGGAAAATACAAACATGTCCTTAAATAATAAATGGTAAAAGACTAAAATACCCTCTACCCCTACTAATCTCCTTAACCACTCTTATCCAATTCATTCTCCCTTTGCTTCTGTACGTGTGGGTGAGAGTCTGCAAAATTCGCATCGCAGATCTAGGAGGAGAAGCTGCGTATTTGCTTTAATCTGAATTAAAGCTTTAAACAAGTGAAAAGTAAAAACAAAAAAATTATGTTTAATGATTGGATTGCCATTGACGGTGAAACTGCATCGAAGAAGATGAACTTCATATGAACCGGATGGGGGCCATCCGATTCACATTTTTAAATGTGAATCGGATGACCCCCATCTGGTTTATAATTTTTTTTCCAAAATGTAAACCGGATGGAGGGCATCCAATTCAATAATTTTTTTTAAAAAACAGAAGGTCATTTTGATCATTTTTACAGGAACAATTTTGACATTTTTAAAACTTATGGAGGTGCAGGACGACGGTATTGGAGTGCAGAAAGAATCTGTCTACATCCACTTGGGACAAGTTCTTCTTGCATCTTAATACCCTCTTCCTACACTTCAATATAAACTTTTAACTCTATAATTGTCTTTATCACACATCCATCAAGTTCACACGGTCAAAAGAAATAAGAACAAGATCCGGTTCTTATACTTTAAAATATTTATGAATGGATGCGGAATCTGTAAATCAGCTTTTGAAGGGATGAGATATAGGAGTGAAGGGATAGAGGCTAATTTCTTTTTTACCCTTTTTAAGTTAAAGGTATAAGTGTCATTTCATATTTTATATGAGAGTGGGGTATTAGGTGCAGGAAGAACTCCTCTCCATGTTGACAAATCTGTTTGGGCTTTTGAAGTTTATTGAGCTTTTTTTTTTTTTTTTTTTTAGTAAAAAAAAAAAATCTAAAATTTTTTAATTTTATTTTTTTTTTTTTTTTTTTTTTATGAAGTAAAAAAAAAATAATTAAAATATTCTAAATCTAATGTATGATTCATTATATTATTTTTTACAAGATATAGCTACAAATATAATATTTTAATAAAATTGAATTATGTATTTTGATTTGGCCAACATATGAGGTGAAAGTGTGAAGTGCGGTTGTTTCTTTCAGATCAGAGTTGTTTTTAATGAGTTTTACAATTTTATTATTCACAATATTAAAATTTTAAAGTAAATTACATATAATTATTTGATTTATTTAAAATAATAATTATATTGCTTATATAAAAATTAACTTACACTAAATTCAAAATTAATAATATTCCAACTTTTTACTTTTATTTATTTTAAAAAATAATTTCCTTCACGTGAGATTATAAAAGAATTAGTAAATGATCTAATTTTGTTTTTTTATATATTTTTTTATTCTCAAATTTGAGCATTAATTTGAATTTCTTGCAAATAAGATAGTGGAGACCAGCTTCAAATAATATTCGTAATTGTATTTTTATAACTACATATTAATTTTTAAATGTGACTATTTAATAAAATTATAACTTTATAAAATTGACGTTTCACATACGTAAATTTCAGTTTTAAAAATTGATATTTATATTTTTATTTAGTTATATTTTTTTATATTGTTTTATCATTTAAAACACATATATTTATAAATATTATATATAAAATTTAAGCTTAATTAAAAGTCTTTTAATATTTAAATATTTTTAATTGAATATTTACTAATTTTTTTATTTATTAAATATTTAAAATTTTATATATTTTAATTAAATACGATATATTTTTATATTTATTAATTAAACGATGATTGTAAAAGTCACGTCAAACTTTAATCGAATTTTAATTAAAATACTTCAATTTATGATAAATTGGAAATTATTAAATATAAATATTAGAGTTAAACCTTAATTAAAATATTTAATATTAAACATTTTTTGAATGAATTTCAAATTTTTTGTGGTGCTTACCTTTCTTAGCTAAATTATTAATTTAAATGACCAATTATTATTTTTCCACTTTTAAGTAATAAGAGAGAAAAAATAGTACAATTAATAATATAAAGACAAAAAGCTTTTTGTTGTGATAGTGGAACATTAATAAAATGAAAGGTTGGAAACTTCCAATACTTTTCCACCACAAAGGTCTTTCATAGATAAGTTACAAACATTAATTAATTGAGTGTTGGTTCATAATCTACTCCTGATGGTGACTTTTACTAGAAATTATATGTCTTAAAATATATATATTTTATTAACACAACTATTTCATATTCATTATTTTAAAATCTACCTATTGTGAAAAAAACAATTTTTAAATGTGAATCTCTAGGATTGCAGGACCTACAAAAAGTTAAAAATGGGTTTCATAAGCTATTTTATTTTTTATTAGCAGGGTCCTCTCGAACTTAACCAATCTTCATAAATGTGATATCAACTATAATTTACAACATTAAAACACACATTTATATTTAATTTTAATTTTGAACAATAAAAATTAGATTAATTAAACTATATATAACTTTTAGATTTATTTATATATTTTTTTTAATTTTAAATAACTGGAACAAGATAACAGTTAATAAAAAATTAAATAATAAAATTTTTAAATACTTAATATATCAAAATATTTAAAATAATTTAAAATATTTAAATTTATGAGATATTTAAAATTTAAATAAATATAAAATTTTTACTTAAAATTGAATTAAAATATTTAAAATTAGATAGTTTTTTCAAATGAACTCCAAAATTTGTGGTGCTTACGTATCCTGACATATTAAATGTAAATCTGAGTAATTATTATTTTCCCATTTCTCCAAGTAACCAGAGAGAAAAGAAATAGTAAAATTAATAATATAAAGACAAAAAGATTTTAGTTGCAATAGTTAGAACATTAATAAAATGAAAGGTTGTAAACTTCCAATACTTTTCTACCACAAATGGTCTTTCATAAATACGTTTCAAACATTAATTAATTGATTGTTCGTGCATTTACTTCTGGTAGTGAGTTTTGTTAGAAATTATATGTCTTAAAATATATTTTTTTTTATTAAAACTAATGTTTTGAAACACAACTAATTCATATTCATAATTTTAATATATACCTATTTTGAAAAAAAAAATATTTTTTAAATTCGAAAATCTCTAAGATCGCAGGACGTACGAAAAAAAATAATAAATGAGTTTCAGAAGCTATTTTATTTTTTATTAACAGGGTCGCTCTAGAACTTAAATATGTTAACAAATGAGTGATATATTTTTCCTTATTTCAACTATAATTTATAACAATAAAACAAACATTTAAATGTTTAATTTTGAACAATAAAAATTAGATTAATTAAAATGTTTATATTTTTTACATTCATTTATATTTTTACTTTCTTTTTGAATTTTAAAAAACCAGTGATTTGCATAGATATTCTATAAAATATTTAAAAATAATATTAAAATATATATTAATTGATGAAAAAATTAAGGGAAAATATAAAACTCGTTATAACTATGCGAATGTAGCTTACGTTTTATCTTCTACAACGATATTTGTATTCTAATTTTAAAAAATCAATTTAATTATATTTTATGATCTTATTTTGTTATGGAGAAGTAATGGGGTACGTGAATTAAATTTATTATGAACTATTTAATTTATACGACTAAATAAAGTGGATACGTTTTTTTTTTTTTTTACTATAAATATAACTATTTAACTTCTCCATCAAATATAATTATCTCACTTTTTCACCTAAAACAACATAAACATACATTTTTTTTAGTTTTAAAATCATTCTTTTAAAATTATATTATTTTTAAATTAAAAACTAGGCCTAAATTGTCGATAAATGATATTTTACCGACGGATAAAGTTTTGTCGATAAAATTTCGTTCCTAATTAGGTTGTAGTTGGTCATAATAAAGACAATAAGTATTAAAGGTGTGGACTTTCAAAGACAAGGCAGTAAAGATTAATTTGAAGACATCCAAATCCTCTTGTAACCTATGAAATTCTTTGTCAAAAGCAAGTAAAAGTCAAATAAGAAGACTAAAGATAACAGATTGGCCACTAATACAACATTATCATTCAAACATGATAAACATGAACAAAATCTTATTCATTGATCTAGATCTACAATTTGAATTTCAAAACTATTTTCACTCTTTGGTAACTTTAAATTATTAAAGCTTGGTCTTAGGTAGCTACCCTTCATTATATAAAAGACTAGAATTTGAGAAGAATTAGAGAAATTATTTAGAGTTTGCTCTTATCTTAGTAATTAATCTTCTATATAGTTCTATATTGGTTGTTAGGAGTCAAATGATAATTCATTCTCATAATATCTATCTTAGAGGAGGAAATATTTCTCAAATAGCTTGTCATTGTTTCATCTCCCAAGTCTTATATCCATTTTCTATTTAATCTTTGATCTTGTTAGTTTCGATCCACTCTTTACTTTTTCTTATTCATTCATATATTGTTGTTATGTTGTGATATTTGTCTTAATTTCTTTTCTTATGTGCTCATTTTATTGTTATTTATACATTTCTTGTGAAGGTGTTATTCGAATCATTTGCTCAATTTTTTTCATGAGTCTTTCATGATTTGAAGCAATTAAGGAGATTCAATTCCAGTTAAAATTTATGTTTCATATGTTAAACGCTTTTTATTCTTATATGTCTCTTATTAATTAGAGATTAAAATTTATATTTTATATGTTAAATTCTTATATGACTCTTATTAACTAGAAAAGTAAACATAACCACATATGTTAACACAATCTCAAATGTAATATTAAGACAATTATAAATGAAAATTCATGACAAAAACATATATGCATGAAAATACAAAAAGAGGTTTTCAAAATATAGATATTTCCTACATCAAAGATACTATTCGAGAAAAAAATATAGGAAAATTTTAGAATAATGATGATGTTATTGCATGTCTTTCCTTTTTAATTATGTATTATGGATTTATGTTAATTATTGTAATTTTGAAAGATAATTTTTATTGTATCATTAATATTGAGTATTTTTAATATGATAAAATTTTACGTTTTTTAATAAATTTAATAGATTATTTAACAAAATTTATATATATTTTTAATTTAAAATTATATTTTAGGGACATTTTGCTTCATATTGCTATGGATAGATTGTTACGAATTTGTTAAAGATTAGTGAGAAATAATTGCTACGGGTTTGTAAGAAAATAGTGAGGTCCATGTTTCAAATTTGCTACGAATAACTAGGGATATGTTGCTAGGGATTTTCTAAGAGATAGATTGCTATGAAAAACTTGTGTTGAATTTGCAAGGAAATAAGAGATATGGATAGGTTGCTATATATTTGTTAAGGAACAGTTATGGATAAATTGCCAATTTTCTAAGAAATAATTAGGACAGGCTAATTGTTAAGGAAAAATTACGATACATTTTCAACGGAATAGCTAGAAATATGTTGCTTCAAATTTAGTATAAAACTGAGATAACGATAAGTTGTCATTGATTTGTCAAAAGAAACTGAATAATGAGCAGGTCTTGTAACTTATTACGGAATGTAATATCATAGCTTTCCTTAAGGACCATTTATTAGCCAATCTCTTTTAGGCTGATCTTGTGAAGAATTAATTAGGAATTTTTTCGTAAAAAAATACTCAATTTTCTTGTACACTAAATAGATAGTGTATAATAATATTTAAAATAGATAAAATAAATAAAAAATAAGTATATATATATATATATTAATTATTAAGATTATAATTATTACCACTCACACACCTTTTAATGGAGAGAAGCATTATTTTACAGGAAAATATTTTTTTAAAAGAAATATTTGAAATTAAGAAAATTTAGAATTTGGTTTCTTTTTTTACCATCAAAACATTTTCACATGAGAGACTTTAGTTAAGTACTGTTAAGACTTTATTCGACAAGTGTACCGAGTCACAAGTAATATAGATATATAAAGTAAGGATGTCGATCCCACAGAAAACAGTTTTGTTTTAGATTTTAGCGTCACTACTCAATAAAAAACAGTTTTGTTTTAGATTTTAGCATCACTACTCAATAAGTAAATAAAGGTTTTAAGAAGATTTGATAATAATTTGAGTCAAGAAACGTAAAAGAACAATTAAAAATAAGTAACAATTATAAAAAGGAGTTTGTAAGATCTAGAAGGAATTTTGGGATTGAACTTCATCTATCTCCCTCATTCATATTTTGGATTTGATAATAAAATACAATATTCGTAACTACTCACAATTGATACACATATAAAAATCATTCACACCGATTCCTCTTATATGAAATTCATACGAAAATCTCCTAAACACTGATTCCTCAGCTATTTAGTAAAATTATCCAGCATTAAGAATGGATGTTATACACAATCAATACATCGAAACCTATTCCTAGTATTCCAATATATTGAGTATTTTCATCTAGGTCGGAAATTCAAAAGTACTTTCCAGTTAAGTTTAAGAATCAAACTCAAGACTCTATTGATCAGATAAAATTTAGCATTAAGCACAAGATGAAAATACCAATGGAGTAGGAACTGAATATTATATTTAAAATCACCAAAATACAAATGAGTTCAAGAGATTACATTCAATTCCAAAGATGAAGAATTAGCTACCCATTGTAGCCATTACAATCCAATGAAAGGAAGATTGCAAGAGAAGAAGAAAATCTTAATTCTAGCCGTCCGCCTCTGTCCTCTAGGTCTTGATTTTTTCCAAAACCCTAAAAATCTCATTTTAAACTTGGTTTTGGGCCTAGGTGAAGTGGCTTTTATCTTGGGCTTTTTTCTATTTTAAACTTTCTATTTCTTTTCTTCATGAATCTTTCCATCTATCATTTTCTTCATTTTTTTTCACTTGAAATTTCACAATAATTGAGATTAAATGATTTCTTTTAACTCAGAACTCAAAACATAAATTTAAATCTAAAAACTCTAAAATTGAGAGTAATTACTATTTTAAATAACATTTAAACTCATAAGTACCCAATATTTCTCATGTATAAAAATATTCAAAATTGATACTTATCAAGTAAGTTTTATGTCTCATGTTGAAATGACATTGCGACTTGGATGCAAGTTATTAATGATATAAATTATTTTAATGCCTTTGTTGTTATTTTAGACTAAACATTTGTCTTTCTTTTAGGGATTGGACACTTATTTATCTGTTCGGTATAAGAGGTTTGGTGAAGGGTTTATGTTCACTTTTTAGAGGATATATATGTAAATTATCGATTGTATACTCTATTTTTATACCTGGTAAACAAAATAAATTTTTTTTCGTTCTACAATAAATGTAATTTAAAGCTTTTTATAAAATAAAATTAGTCACTGTTAAAATAAATTTAGTATTTAGAATTTAGGGTTTATATAATAGTAATAAAATTTAAAATGGATATTTAGAAAAAAAATATACAATTCGCGTCTGTTAGGCTAGTGCTAACTTTACATGGTCAAATTAAATTCAGTTTGATTGTTAAAATAACTTGTGTTGGCTTCAATTTTTCCAAAATAATGTTAGTTTCCAATTGATTGTTGGTCTGGCCAACTGGAGTTGATGTTAACCAATGATAACACAACGCTTATTTAATTTTTTATATTGTGGCATCGACTTTTAATAAACGTTAGTGTTGAATTTTGTTGTAGTACTGTGGTTTTATAAAGACAGAAGGTTAAATCCAAACACATATTTTCAAAGTAAATTATATCCTTAATTATATGTATTTTAGATTTTTTTAAATTAATTTTGATGAACCAACGTACACTTATAATTTGAATTAATGACTAGTCTGTGTATGTTGTTATAATGTAATTAACGTTGTAATTAATCTTGTTATTGAATTAATTTCGAGCCTCAATCAACTAAATGATAAATAATAAAGAAAAATTTATAGTTATATCTAATGGAAACTTCAATCTATCTATTTTTTTTTCTAGGAAAATTCTAGTGAATATGTAAACAATCACGTTACATGTGAATAAAATTATTATACTAAAAAAAATTATCCTCTTAAAAGATATTTATTATTATCTTATATAGAGGTAAAAGAGGAAGTCAATTTAAACTATATATTAATTGTTCAAAATATTATATTTCCTTAACCAAATTAAATTACTCTATTAATTATATTACAATTAGAACAGGATACAAAAATTCATGGTCAACTTACTTAATCCTAAGTTTCCTCAACCTGAATTAATTAATTAAGTGGGAATTAATACAAGCTTCCCCCTTATGCAAATTAAGGATTCATATATATCATCTATTCTATGAGAGCACTCCATGACTCACTCCATTAATCATGAACATAGATACAAGATACAAATTTCATATTAACCTAAACATTAAGAATGAATCAATAAAAGCATTAAGCACATAAATAAATAATGAAAAGTTAAGAGACCAGAGCAAAAACAACACAACTCCATTAAATTCATTCGAATGAAACAAATGGAGATTAAATGCAAATCGAAATTAAAATAGGAAACGAAATTGAATTGAAATAGAAAACCAGATTGAATTGAGACAAGAAATGAAATTATAGAGAAAATAAATACAGAACTAATTTTTCCAGAGAGAGAACGAACTGAATCCAAAAAGCTGAGAATATCTAACTCCTCTGGCTTCACCTCCTTTTATAAGTGACTAGACTTAGGGCAACCCTCAACACTAAACCTAGTAGGTCCAAATTTTTCAATTTTGGTCCAACAAATAAAAACTGATAATGTGACAACTCCTCTTCAATTTCAGAATTAATTTCCAAACCCATTAAGATTCCAAAACTGCCCTGAAAATAATAATAATAATAAAATTAGTTCAGAAAATTCAAATTAAGTAAAATTACTAATTTAAGGTAAATGAAGCCCAAATAGTGAAATTAAGAAAATAATAGGCACTTAAACACATCACTAATCAAAATAAAGACAAGTAAATAATTAGGAGAAAATAATGACTCATCAATCTAGATGAGTTTAAATTAATTTATAGTTAAATGTTTCATCTTGAAGATTTAAATGAGTAAAATTTGATTTTCTTTTTTGTATATTTTATAAATCTTATTTATTTTGACTAACTACTACAAATATAACTTAATTTTTTAACTAATTAAAAATGAATACATATAAATAAAAATGTACATATATATATATATATATATTAATTTATTTTTGTATTATCCAATTTATTTATGATATTTCTCTCTCTTATATTTCTTACTTTTTCTTAAGAAAAATATCACAAAGAGAATACATATGTACATAGATGACTTTCTTATATATTTAACAGTTTTTTTTTTTAGAAAAAATTTCTATTTTGAAAGTTCCAAATTAAGTATAAATGTAATAGTTCAATGATATAAGAAAAAAAAAAACTTAATTATAAGTTCTCAAGTTAAGGATGAAGTCATAATTTTTTATATGAACAACTTTGACTCATTAGTAATGAATTTTTTTAATATCTTTTTTAGAAAAAAAAATTCCAATACGCGAAATTAAATATATTTTAAAATCAAAATACATTAGCATTAACTCAGCTTACTCTAAACTTCAATATTTTTTTTAACATTAACTTTAAGAGCACTAAGTTTTTTTTTTTTTTTTTTTTTTTTTTTTAAAGTTTATTTTTTTTTTTTTTTTTTTTTATTTAAATTTTTTTTTTTTTTGGGTCCAAAAAATTTTTAATCACCTAAATTTTTTTTTAATTTAAAATAAATTTCATATTTTTTTTACAATTTTTCTTTATGGTTTAAATTCAA
>Ga0099825_1009406_pt1 | contig 11175 bp, 7 predicted proteins | sample SiratroredBW_FD_76838 | JGI IMG/M metagenome (GOLD analysis project Ga0099825, IMG submission 76838) | Root nodule microbial communities of legume samples collected from California, USA - Siratro red BW | ecosystem: Host-associated > Plants > Roots > Nodule | place: USA: California | collected...
ATATATTTAAAAAATTTATTTTTTTTATTTTTTTTTTAAATATTTTATTAATAAAAAACAAATAAAAAATATATATATATATATATATATATATATATATATATATATATATATATATATATATATATATATATATATATATTTCTTTTGACACGGGTGGAAATTTTTTTTAAACGGATATATGTGGAAGGTTTTTTGACACGATGGATAACTCTTTCCATTCCTAGGGAGAATAATATTATAATAACATATTTGTTTGTATGAAATAAACTTAAAAAAAATGTCTAATTTAACCTATAAAAGAGAACAAATTAAGTATTATAAAAGTTAAGTTTTTCCTTTTATTTTGTAAAATTTAAGGTTAACAAAAAAAAGTATAATATTAAAATTGAGCAAGAGGAAAGATAATATTTTGTATACTTTTACATCAAATACCACTTGTAAATTTTTTAATGTAACACCCTACACATTTAAAAAAATGTTTAAAGAAAAAAAAATTAAATGCACTTATAGTCCTTGTAAATATATAAACCACTAATTTTATTTTTTTTTTGAACAAATTAATTACACATTTAGTTTATTATTAATATATTATCTAATTACTAACCAAAAATATTAATATTTTTATTGATACTAACATGTTTATTAATAATAAATATGGATTATTTATTCACGTAATAATAATAATAATAACTACAAAAAATTTATTACTTATTATCACTGTAAACAAATTAATTGTCGATAAAATGTTAATGTGATCTGCAGTTTAATTTTAGAAAATAGAAGGATTAGATGTTCTATTAAAATTTTATAAAACCAAAATTTGACGTTGACAAATGAGAATTAAATGATAATTTAAACTTAAATAAATAAATAAATAAAAATATACAAGGTTGGCCAATAAAAATTAGGTTTTATATACATTAGTTAAGACGAGGAGAAGAGAAATAGAGAATACGAAGGGAAATATTGAAATAATATTTTGGCTGTTAAAGAAGACATTATATAAGGTAAAATTCATCATTTTCCCAACTAAGAATACAAAACTGGGCAATGGGCATCTAAATTTGTCAAATAAACAAATAGAAAGAACAAGAACTTTGAAATAAACAAAAGCTACTTAGATTTCTTGGAATTCTTTAACCGTTCAGAGGTTAGAAATGCAGCATCATCCCTAACGAAACTCCACCAAAGGTAGGTCAGAGGAACAGTAATGGCATGCCTAAGAGCTTGTGTATCCAGAAGTCCTTCATATGGAGGGAAATCATATATCTGTAGGGACATTGCAAGGCCACTAATAAGAACAACAAATCGAAGCTTCCATCGAGAGGGATGCTGACTAACACCACCCCAAATTGCCAATATTGCATGTTGTGCTACATTCATTGCTAGACAAACTTTGAAGTTCCATCCTGCAAAGTTTTAAAAAATTCCATAAAAATCATAACAAAGTGGAAAAAAATAAATGAATACATAATTATATCTTTATAGCCACAAATTTGGATGGAATACATAATTAGGAACATATTTCTGAAAGGAAAGCAAAGTAAATATGGGGCTTTCATGTAATTCTTGTCCTAGGAATAATTAGTAGTATAAAGATTAGTTGAGGATACTTACCATGGTCTAGTTTAAAGAAGTTGAGGTACATTATATGAGTGACCACAAAAGATACCAATGGAGCAGGGATCATAACTCTGGTAGCTTCATCTTTTACATTGAAGCTTCTTAATATGGCCAAAATCAAGGAATATCCAAGGAGGGCAACTGAAGAAAAGCAGTATAGCCTCTCTATTAACCCAGAATATCTGCATTTCATTGTGAGAACGAAACATGTTACTAAATTAAACAGATAATAAGATAGGTTGTTTCTTTTTCTTTCAACTAGTTTGGTGGGATTTTAGGAAATACAGTCATTATTTTAGAGGAAGAAAGTATTTTTAAAGAACAATATGTGTAAGTTAGATTACCCTTTGCATTTGCTATAACTGAATCCAACTATAAGTTAGAATAGCATTTGCCTTGGTAAAATTAAAATATCAAGACTATCTGCTTAAGTGACTTACCTACTATGAAAAATTGCACTCCAAAACCAGGAATTCAAGGACAAGAGCCCATAAATATGCCACAAATTAGCATATTCATAGAAGGGCCTCTTGCGTGCCTTCATAGGAAGTTTATTGTATATAAGAGTGAAAAAGGACATCCAACCATGGAAATGCATTACAAGATTGAGGAAAGAAAAAACCATGGAAGCAGGATCCTGAAAAAGGGGTCACATGTTAGATCTTTAAACAAAAACTTGACATCTTTGGACATCAATTCAAAGGACAAAAGTTGTATGTAGTTTCATAGGTATTGCTTGTATTATTGTCTAAACATAATTAGACTTTTTCTGATAATTCAGTAGTAAATTTGCATTAAACTATCATTAAAAAAACCAGAAGTGAAATTTAAATGTTGATTAGATAACAGTACACATAACAACCGTGCATAATTTATGTTAAAATTGAAATGAAGTATAGAATGAATGTGTTGTCTAGTAACAAACCTGTATTCCATATATACGCTTAAAGGGCCATTTACCATGGTATTTTTGTGGATCTTTATTTAGTAACTCCCTTTCTTTTTCCCTATCAAGCATGCAATAGTATTGACAGTTACTTTTGCAATGCCCTTTTTTCCATCGTGCATAAAGTGGCTCTAACATGCCCCATGGAGGACCAATAGCAGGCACTTCATCTGCAGAAATTTTACAGTTTGGAAAACATCTTTTCCCAATGCATCCACTTTCCTCACATTGTTTTACACAATTCCTAATGTCCAAAGAAAAACAAGAACATAAAAAAACCCCAAATTTATTTTTGTGTAAGATGTGTTAGAAATTGAAACAACAATTTACATGTTTTCACAAAAGAAGATTTGAAGAAAAATTAGTTATGTATGTACCTGTATTGCGGATCAGCATCACCAGCACTTGCATTTGATATTGCAATAAATGGTGAAAACACCAAAATGAAAGCAATAACGTAACAATTCAACATCTGAACGCAGATAAAAAAATAAATAAATTTTTCAACATCTGAACAAAAGATTAGAAACTCAATGGTTAATAACTTTCAATATATTCAATTTCAAATAGATCACAAATTCAATACATAACGAATCTGAAAGACTAAACAAAAGAACAAACTGTTATGTTCCATCTAACAGACCACATTTCACAAATATGATACATAAGAGTATTCATGTATTTATTTGATATCCGATTTAGCTCTATTTTCCAACATAATTTTTCCATTTTCTATGTAAAAATATAAATTTTCTTTCCCTTCAAAACTGTACTTTGAAAGAAGTATCAGATGGAAGAATCATAAGAATCCAAAAGAAGAAATAAAAACGAGTTTGTAGAAAAGAAATGAAAGCAAATGCAGCAACAGAGGGGGAAGGGTCAGACATGTTACCTCGGTGGTGGTGAAAAATTTGCAGAACGAAAGTTTAGTTCAAAAGCTTGAAGTGTTAAAAGGAATCCAAAAATGACGGAAACAAAAAAGAAAAGAGACAGGCAATAATTATTACACTTCCCATTTTAACAAGACCAAGTCACATGAAAGGATCTAAGTCATTTGTGATTTTTAAAATCAGACCAATGATTAACCCCTAAAAGTATATGACTCCAATTTCTTTTTGATGAAGATCTCCATTTTGTTTTCTTCTCAAAAGACACATGATTTATTCATACAAATTCCGTTTTTGTTTTATTTGATTATTTTGAATTATCATTATTTATTTTATATTAATAGTAGGTTTTCATGTTTAACTCTGTGAAACATGAGTTTTTTTTTTGTTTAAATTATATATTTTTTATTTACATTTAGAATTTTAAAAAATATGTCCATATATAAATATTATTATTTGTAATATATACTAGTATAATAAATATAATCATATGAAATTAAGGAAAATAATTAATTACGTTTTAATAGGTCAAATTTTGTCTTATATATTTAAGGTCTTTGAAATTTATAATGATTTACTTTTTATTTTATTAATAATTATTGTTACGAACATCATTTTATAAAATTATTTAATCCTTTTATTCAATCTCGTAAAGTGTGGATTTTTCGATGTTAATGTTTATTACACTTAGTCTCCATTCTCACATAGTTTTGATATAAAGGGGATGGGTACATATAAAAAGTAGTCCAACACTTAAGTCATTATTATATTTTGAAACTTTTTTACACTATATGAAGTAATGTTTTAAAACTAAAATATTTAGCCTCTTATCTTCGAATATCCATCTCACTAAAGAAAAAAAAATTAGTCATCCATTTTAACCACCTAAAATAGACAATCACAATTAATAAATGATATTAACGATGGAAACAACTTACTCACTAATTTTCACAGGTCTTTACTTGCATGAATTTTCACAAGTCTTTAATTGCAATTTTGAAACTATTTAAGATTAACATAGTTATAATCATGTGATAAGGTGATTGCTTACTTAGTAATATTTAGTTGTTAAGTCTAGATAATGTCGTCTAGATTGACAACCTGCCAAAATTATATTAGAGTAAGATTATCTCAATATCCTAGTTACACATTTCGATTATCAAGTATTACAATAATAATGACTTATTCCTTATATGAAATTTAAGGAGTAAAAAAAATTATAATTCATTTAAATATAAATATTATTCTTTTGATATGAATAATATTTTTAGATGTACTTTATTTTGTATATTTATAATAAATATTTTTTAAATGTAGTTTTTGTATATTTTTTTAAATATTATTTTAACTTATGTATTATTATTATTAAATTTTTAAATTAGTAATTAAACACTATTTATTGGTGCAATGGGATTTATTTATCATAATAATAACAATAATAAATATATTCTTCGATTTTAATTCCATTACTCGTTATATTTTAAAGTTATTAATAAATATTTAAGAAACTTTTTTTTTCTGTAAAGATTATTACATGCCTTCAATTTGTATCTTATATTTTAACTATTATAAGTATTATCTATAAGAAATTTTTATATCCATTAATAATATTTTTTATATTATTTTACATACTACTCTCACATGTTACTAATTTCCCCCTCATTTTAAGTGAATCCATACAGTCAATGTTCGTAATAATAATACCTTCTATTATTATATTGTTCACAAAATTTATTTTCAATAACTAAATTAAAGTATTATATTTATATATACAAAATTATATATTTCTGAATTTACATCTTAAGTATTAACTAAAATAAATATAATGAATTATTTTAAAGTTAACCGCGTATTTATAAAATCATTATTTAATATTTTTGACTAAATATATTTCGAAGTAATTTAGTTTTAAAAAATAACTAAAGCTAAGAATAAATATTAATTTAATATTATGGGTTAATTCTATAATGTAGCACCTGCTTTTCATAAAATAAAATAGTATATGATATAAGACATAATTAAATTATGAAATTGAACTTAAAAAATAAAATGATGGTGTTTATAAAAATAAATAAAATAAAATTAGAAAAGAAAAAGAAAGAGTGTCATAATTTAAGTTAATAATTAAAGAACATCAAATTATAAAAACAATGTGAAAAACATGTCATATATACAAGAATGAATAATTAAATCATATATCAAAACTTAAAAAAAAAGTCACAGTAGGAATGATAACATACGCAAGTTTTTTACTTGTAAAAAACGCATAAATTTACATGGTAAATTTTTTATACTCATTAGTATATAAATGTAAATTACGTTTACTGTAAAATTATAATAGAATATTATTTAAAATTCAATCACTCTTAATTAGATAACTCAAATTTATTTGAACATTTAATAATTTCTAACTAAAGAAAGACATTTTTTTTGGAGATGTATTTACTCTAGAGTAATTGTTTAGACAATCACTCTTGAACCAAGATATGAATGAGTATTTTCTCTTTTAAATCCAACCACAGTACTTTACAAAAAAAGATAATTTAAAAGATTAGAGGATTTTGCTTCCTAAAAGTATAACAACGTCGTTCTACAAATATAAGATTAAAGTCTCTATTGTAATAGGCCTTATAACTAATTTGTTAGATTAGTTATATTCCCCTTTATGCTCATCGGGCTAATTACTAAATACAAAGAAAATAAAAGATTTATAAAATAGCATAGATAATATACTGAAAAGAAAGAAAAGAGTATGGATAAATTATAATAATTTTGAAATAAATAGCGCTTATCTGGTCTGTGTTGTAATGTGGATGTGGAAGTCCCTGCCTCACAAAGTTTCTTCCATTCTACCTAATCCAAGTGTTTGTCTCTTCCCATAATAGAACCAGAATTATTCATCACTGTTACCACCACAACAAGGAGAAGGAATATGGGGTTTGAAGTTTCAGGATCTGAGGAAGTAAACACTGAGAGGCTGCGTGAACTCAAAGCATTTGATGACACAAAAGCTGGTGTTAAAGGCCTTGTCGATCAAGGGATCACAAAAATCCCAACATTATTTCATCATCCACCTGATGAACATCTGAAGCTCACAACTTCAGGCAGAAAAGCAGACAGTATTCCTGTTATAGACCTTGCAGAAGTTGACAAGGATCCAAGTTTACGCCAAGGAGTTATTGGCAGATTAAGGGAAGCATCTGAGAAATGGGGTTTCTTTCAAGTGGTCAACCATGGCATCCCTGTGACTGTTCTAGAGGACTTGAAAGATGGGGTTCGCAGGTTTTATGAACAAGATATTGAGGTAAAGAAGGATCTATATACCAGGGACCAGATGAGACCTTTTGTGTATAATAGCAATTTTGATATTTACACTTCACCAGCACTCAATTGGAGGGACACTTTTTTCTGTTATCTGGCTCCTGATCCTCCCAAACCTCAAGACTTGCCAGTAGTATGCAGGTAAGTTTTTGTATGTTAATTAAGTTTTCATACAATATGGCAACATGGTTGTAGTTTTTGTAATGATTGTTTTAGAAGTAGTTTTTTAAGATAATTTATAGGATGAAAGTTGAGATCTTATTTAGCTTTATAAGTTTATACTTGTATGAAGTTAATATTCATAAAGGGTGTGCAATGTTCCTGAATACGATTGAACCTTCTAGTAGCAGAGTAGGCTATAAATTGTTATGAATACAGACCAATCAGAGATACAAAGAGGAAGAAAATTCAAAGGAAAACTTTCCATTTCAACCATAAGTCGTTTAATTAATTGCTAACTGATTGCATCTTCTTGTAGGGATATACTTCTGGAATATGGGACATATGTGATGAAACTTGGAGTTGCACTGTTAGAATTACTATCGGAAGCTCTAGGGCTGCATCCAAACCATTTAAAAGACATGGGTTGTGCTAACGGGCTTCTTTCTCTTTGCCATTACTACCCAGCCTGCCCTGAACCAGAATTAACTCTGGGAACCACCAAGCATTCTGATAATAGTTTCCTCACAGTGCTTCTCCAGGATCATATTGGTGGTCTTCAAGTTCTTTACCAGAACACATGGATTGATGTAGCCCCGGAACCTGGGGCTCTTGTAGTTAACATTGGTGATTTTCTCCAGGCAAGTTCTTTATTCTTAGAGTAAACTACACTAATTACTCCTCATGTTTTGTGAAATTACATAAACTTTTCCTATATCTGTTACATTACTGGGGAACTCAGAGTAATGTTTTTCAAATAATTAAGGAGATTAGAATAATGCACAATTGATAAACTTTTGTTTTGCTATGTCTTTGTGTATATTTGTATATACAGAGTCTTTTCTTATACCTCCTAATCCTTTGTACAACAAAAGACTTATTTTTAAGAAACTTTTATTAAAAATCGGTTAAAAATGAGTTTAAGTTTTATATTAATTAAAAATAAAAAAGTTAAATAATATATAAAAATTGAGATCCATATCTTAAAATTTTGAATTGGAAGTGACTTTATTTCTTTATATATTGATCTCTTGTTTTATTTTTATTTGTATAAAAAGTTGAACGATATATAAATAAGATTTTGTAACGAAGATGTACAAAGCAAATTTGTAATAATAAAAGCAAAAAGCGTGATACACTTTGACATCTTTACAAGTTCTTACTATACGTAAATGAATTTAAATGAATGTGACATCATTATTTTATTTTTCTTGTACTGCAGCTTATAACAAATGACAGATTCAAGAGTGTAGAACATAGAGTACTGGCAAATGCCATAGGTCCAAGAATATCTGTTGCATGCTTTTTCAGCGAAGGTCTCAAATCATCATCGAAACCCTATGGACCTATAAAAGAGTTATTATCAGAAGACAATCCTCCCAAATACAGAGAAATCACAATTAAGGAATATGTGCGCTACTACCTGGAAAAGGGCCTTGATGGGACCTCTGCTCTTCATCACTTCAGGATTTGAGTTGGACTGGTGTGGTTGAATTAGCACAATGAATGCATTAGAAATTGAAACATTTATGAAGCTCGATAAGATTAAGGATATTATTATCTTATTCTCGGACTGGAATTCTGTAGTGTCACTTGTCTTGTTATTTTGGCACTTGCTGTTTCAAGACATAACCGCTGACATGCTTTATGCACGTGTTCTACGTTGCAACCCACAGTTCTTCACTTCTTCCTTCTGTGAAATTTTAACCGTTCTTAGAAAACTTAGTTCACACGAAATTATGTTAAGTCAAAGAGCATATGGAACTAGACAAAATGATATCTGTTTATAAGAGAAAGAGAAATCATGATTAAAATTTATTAGAATTTATAAAATTGTATGAACTTCATACCCCGTTTAAGCACCACACTCATGATTTGTAATTTTTTCATAAATTTTCACCAAATAAAAAAGTTGCTAGTACTCCTTCAAGAGAAATATTGCAAAGAATTTTCTTTTACTCCTCCATCTTGAAGCTTGCATAGTTGATTATAGAACTTATGCACAGGTAGCCTCAATCCAAGTATGTTTTAGGACATTTTGACGAGTTTTTCCATGAGTATTTATAAAAAAAAAGAATAAAATTAAAATTATTTGTAAGTTCAGAAATAAAAATTTAAAGAAATTACGTAAGATAATTTTTACAAATTAATGTGTACAAAGTTAATTTTAATTAAGGCAAAAATTAATGTTAGTTTTTTTAAAATTGTTATAGAAAAATTTATCCAATTCAAATTCCCTCTAATCTCAGTGATGGCTCAACCAGTGATCCAAATTCAAATGACCTCATAGGCATCCATGAATGATCCTATTTCTGAAGATGGTGTTGCAGAAAAACTTAGATGTGCACGTGAAAAAATGGGGATTCTTGCAGATCAAAAACCATGAAATTCCAACTGATATTTTGGATATGGTCAGTTTTTTGTTTTATTTATTTATTTCGGATTAGATGATTCTTTTTTAGATTTATCAAGTAAATTTATTTAAAACTAATAAGTCATATTTAGAATGACGATTTTAAAATGAAAAAAGTCCTACATTTAAACATGACTTCTATTATAAATATTTTTTTTCAATTAAAATTGTCATATTAGCATGAATTTTTTTTAACTGAAGTAATTTAATTTTGTTAATTAATACTGTAGTATAATTTAAGTATTTTAATTTTTTTTAATTAAAGAACTTCATAAAAAATTGACCTTATGAATTGACCTGAAACGTATTTAAGTAGAGGATTTCTCCATTTTAAAGTCCATTACTCTAAACACAACTTATCTATTTTTGTAAAAATAAATAAACTTATCTATTTTAATAAATTTCAAAAAACTTACAGCAAATATATATAAATAACCATCAAGGAACTGGTGGATTCCACCAACATGATGCCAAGGAGAGAAAATAGTACTACGCACGTGATCCAAGCAGGAGCAGAAAAGCTCATTCTCCAGAAGCAGAAGAGTTGCCAGCTGTTTGCAGGTTTTTTTTCTATCATTAAACTTAACATTAATCCTTGTCCCAAATTTATTTTTAACACTATTCAGTTTTTTATTACTTTGCCAAATAATTATTCAAAATAGTATGGTTGATTATGGACATTCAGATTTTGGTTTATTATAGACGTTAAGAATTCGATCATCCGAAGAGTTGAATTCTGAAGGTGGTGTTCGCCTTCTCTAACAGTTGAAATATAGCTTCCGCATAATCAGTGACAGTTAAAGACTTTAATAGGCTTAAAAGAAAATAAAAAAATTAGACCTTTTTTAAATTAATAAAATAATTATAATTATGATATTTTTATTTAAAATTTATTTTTTAAACTTTTTGTGATATAAAATTATCTATTAAATTATTATAATTAATTTTATTTAAAAAATCTTTTTTCAATAGATAATAAAGCTAATTCATTTAATTTTTATTGATATTATTGATCTTAAATAAGATTTTATTAGTTTAAGTTCTGAAAAACTCCTTTCAATTGAAGCAATTGATACTGAAATTGTTACATTATTCTATATGTTATATATGTATTTAGAAAAAAAAATTATTCTTTTTATATAATTAAGAATGTCAATTGGTTTATCATTTTTCAATTCTATAATCTCCTTTAAGATATTTAATTCTGAAAATAAAAAATTTATTCTTTTTATATAATTAAGAATGTCAATTGGTTTATCATTTTTCAATCCTATAATCTCCTTTAAGATATTTAATTCTGAAAATAAATCTAAGCTATCAAGATCCAATAAATTATCATGTTTCAAATACTTTTTCAAGGTTTAAGCATTTTTCTTTTAAAAGTACACAACCCAATAACTTTAAATTTTTAATACTACATAAAAAACCAAAAAATCAAAAATCCAAAAATATCTTCATATATTTTAAATTGTTCAAATCTATTTTGGAGTTTGGCAATTGCTTTATCTATATACAATATAAAAAAAATAAAAATAATTAATTCTAAATGACTCTTGAGGTGATTTAATAACTTCATTCTCAATATTTTTTTTTACAACTTAGGCTCTACATCCATTTCAAAAGCAATTTCAAATAAATGCATTTTCAAATTCATTTTCTCTATATGTTTCAAAAAGTGAAAGAAGACATTTTAATTGTTCAATGACCATATTAATACACATATCTTTTGATTGTAAATTTTTACTACCCGAGTTAACTGCAAATAATATATATCACACTGAACATAACTTATAAGTATATAAAATAAGTCTAAGTTAAAAAGA
>Ga0099825_1009408_pt1 | contig 11174 bp, 11 predicted proteins | sample SiratroredBW_FD_76838 | JGI IMG/M metagenome (GOLD analysis project Ga0099825, IMG submission 76838) | Root nodule microbial communities of legume samples collected from California, USA - Siratro red BW | ecosystem: Host-associated > Plants > Roots > Nodule | place: USA: California | collected...
ATAATAAATTTTAGAAGATATCACATGCAAAAAAAAAAAAAAAAAAAACCCCCCCCACCAAAGGGGGAGGGCAGAGGGCGGAAAATAAGGCACTAAAAAAATAAAAAGAAAAAAAAAAAAAAAAAAAAAAAAAAATTTTAAAAAAAAAAAAAAAAAAAAAAAAAAAAAAAATTTAAAAAAAAACAAAAAAAAAAAAAAAAAAAAAAAAAAGCTTCGAGTTCCAAAGACGGAGGCCACAGCCCAGCACATCAGGCTCCAACCTAGTGAGGTTTATAGAGGGTAATGCGCCAGTTTAACTTTTTAAAGAAAGGGACTAAATATACACCATCAGGAAATTTCTCATTCCCAAAGAAATTTATTTAACAAGAACTGAAACTGGCATATCTTTCAACTAGATAGGATAATAAGACCAAAGGATAACATTTGATGCTCATTTTTGTATATCCAAATAATTCTAACTCTCAATGTGAGTGGTGTCCTAATACCCGAATAAAAAATGTTACAGGGGAAAGAAAGATGGCAATAATATACCTTCCAAAACGAGGAAGCGGAGATCACGATCAAATGATGCAACAACATCAATAAGATGACTGCTCAAATTTCCTGGAAGTTCTGAATAGAAAATTAAGAATGAACATATAAAAAGAATAAGACATATAAAAAGAATAAGACATATAAAAATACAAAGAAAATTAAAAAAAATAAAAAATCATTGGAAAAAATATTCCCAGCTTAAGAATAATTGACTAGTTAACTAGTTAATGATGCTCAGCTTGTGTGCAAGTGCTGAGTTAATTAACCATTTAAGAAGTTAAAAGGTTAAATGTTCCAAAACTGAGAATACCTTGACCATGAATTGTGCATTCGAAATTTTCCAAGAAATAAATAACAAAAGAGGACTTTAAAATACTAAACCTTGGTATTTAGCTCCTGTCTTTCTTGGCCAAATTGTTTCAACAAATTTCAAAATCTGATGATGCTGATCATGTAAATCTGAGGAGGGCAAAAATGGGTGACCACCATGAATCCATAACAAGGATTTTTCTGATAAAGAAAACTTCTTCAATTTTTGGCTCTCCATCTGTTCAAGAAGTAAAGATAGTCTGAATATAATACAAAATATGAAAGATATAACACCAAACAAAAAATGTGAGAAGAAATAACGGTGCATTCACTAAATAGACGATACTTTATTCTTAGCTTACCAAAAAATCATCAACTGCTTCTGGACAGATATCTATAAACTTTTGAGCATCTTTCACCAAAGAATGCAAAGAAGTTATCATCTGATCAAACTTCAAAGAAACAAAGTATCGCCAAAATAAAACATGGTCCTCAATGAGGTTACAGTATAACTGAATTTTACAGTCAAATGACTGGTCCTCAATTAGCTTAGGTTCTGAAACAAATTTGTGAAGTATTTCATCTTGCAAAATATAAAGGGACTTCAAAAGTGGAATGAAGCAACTGGCTTCTTCATCAAAACTGTGTTGGCTCTCAATATTCCTTTGCTGGAATGTTAGCCTTAGAGGATCAAAGCAACTAATAGCATTAGAGAGATATTTAGTTTTGCTATTTGATGGACCCAAATTAACTATATCAAGTGACAACAATGGAATTAACTGCAAATCAACATCTAGTTCGTCACGGCATGAAATATACTCCCAAATAGGATGTTTCATCATCTGTTCTATCAGTATGACAAATTTATTAAAGAACTGGCAGAATGGCTGCATTTGAGAACTCAACCACTTAAACCTTAGAAGATAGAACTTAAAATCACTTTCAGTAGCTTGTTCAATTGTCCAATTGGCTGCAAAGAATAGCTTCTTATTTGTCAACTCTGAATCAAATTTGCACTCCCCTTCATAGTCAGAAATCCTCACATTTGAAGCCTTAGGAAACATAAGTTCACCTAAAGTCGTTAAATCCATCATATATGCCCTCACATTACTGGGAGTTCGCAAAGAAGCTGTTGAGTGTCTCTTACGAGCAATTTCATATTGATGAGACACAATCTGAGATCCCAGTGATTCCAGATACATGCAGTTCTGTTTGATAGAAGCTTCTTTGGAGTAATATACAAAATCCCTTAAACAGAGTGGCAATGGCCATCCTCCTGGCAAACTCAAAGGACATACTGTCAAATCATCATACCCAGCAAAATTATGTACTGATAAATATTCAGTTTTGGCGAAATTAACTATTTTCTCTCCCTCACCACCTAATGAGGAGAGATATATATGCTCCCAACTTATTTGTAGACTCCAAATAGGACAACAACCATTCCTCAGAAGCTGCAGAAACAGATGAACCCAATGTGAGAGTTCAAGATATGTAATGTGATCATGAAGCTTCAAACCTTCCCTTTTAGCATAAATGTGGGCTGCAGCCATTGAATCAACCAATTGAGCAATTGGAATACCCGATAAAACAAGAAACCTCCTGACATCTTTAAGTTCAATATCTTCACCATTGTATCCACTTACATCATCTAATGCCCAATATGGCGGGAGCATAAATATTTCAACTCCCCTATTACGCATTGCTCTTGAAACTTCACCATAGTGGGGATTAACTGTGAGGAACATGCGGAAATGAGGGTGCGGATGAATAACCAAAGGCTTTCCATCAATGGCTCCACGCTCATTCACCGTGATTGATCCACAAGGTTCCACCAATGAGTTAATTCTATCAAGAACCTAGCAACAAAAACAAGTAAAAACAATTACATATTATCAATCTACAGACTTGTACTGCCGCAGACCTTCGGTAGAAAAATTAATCAGTTCAAGTGATTAACTACAATGAATCGCTATAAAGATCTTGCCTGCAAAACTTCAGAAAAATTAAACAAGAAAATCATGTCATCTAATTGCTTCTAATTTAGTTCACTTGGGGAAAACTATTACAAACAAATTTCAAGATACTTAAATACATTAGTAAAAAAAGAAGGATGATGTGCAAGTGTAATGAGCCATATGAGCTCAACAACAACACATTCATAGAAAGAGAGAGCAAAGAGAGATTTGTCAATTAACACAGTTCACACACATTATGTACGAACTGCAAGGATTAAATACAATTTTATTCAAGCAAAATAAGCTTTTAAAAGCATGAACTCGCAACGCATCATACCGTGGGGTTACATAGATTTGCATTCTCCAACACAATCCATTCCCCTTGCTCAATAGCCTTGATCAACAGTCCTGTAACCCATTCAAATTTGGTTGAAACGACACTTTTTCTATCATCTGCTTTCATCTTTAAAACTGTCTTCGTGGCAAAATCAAGATCCTGTAAAGAGTAGGATAGAGGAAGAGAACTCTTCTCTATCTGCAACTTTAGTTGTTCAATGAACCAACTAAGAGAATGTACTATTTTCTTCTGGTTTTCAAGATAATTTGTAGCAGAAGATGACAAACTATCAAATTTATAGCCAGAGAGGAAAGCAATCCATCTAATGTAGAAATCTGTTTCCCTGAAAATTGCATCCTTTGAAGCCTCCAGTTGCAAACTAATGAACTCATCAACATAGCGCTGAATTTGAGTAACTACGTTGAAAAAATTACGCATCGCGTCATACTGTTCAAAAGATCCCAACAGTTCAGATATATCTGTTGCAGATGAAAGATTAATTTCATTTAGCACATTGCCCGTTAGATTAGCTAGTAATCTTATTAGTGAAGTTTTCCCAGAGCATGATGGCCCAGTCAAGATACATAACCATTGACGCTCTACACATTGAGCAGCAGCTTCCAAACTTTGACGTATTTCAGGTAGCATCAGGAGCTGTTTGCTTGAGGATGTAGTTAATTGGACATGATTCCTCTTAACAGTAGCATTGCCCACAATTAAATGTTCTGAGTTGAGTTGAACACGGGGATATGGATTTATAAACGGTGTCTCCTCAAATACCTCCTTGAAAACTTGTAAGACTTCCTTGCGATCAGCTGCTGTACGCATTCTCTGAATATAAACAATATTCAAGAAGGAATACAATCCAGAGTGCTTCGGTGCACCTAAATTAATAAAAGGAAATATCAGCATAAAAAAGGGAAGGACTCTCCAACAGACATTACAAATAAAATGAAGAAACCAGCAAAAAGTGCAGATTCAATTTAAAAGCAAAAGGAATATGGATGATAGAACCTTGAATTATCTCACAAGACCGAAATATATCACGAAGATTGAACTCCCATGGGAAGCCATCCTTGGCAAACTTTTGATTTACTGTGGTGTCTTCATGCATCCTTTTATTGAATAACACTAGCTGTGAGAGTAGAGGTTGAGGGATGGTCGGAAATTTTGATTCACAGATGGATAGATAGTCTTCCTGAACTAACTCATCAACGTATACCTGTATCAACAACCAAAAACACAGATTTGATGAATCTTTGCATATTCAGTACAAATGAAAATATTTGAGTGACTATTATTTAAAAAAAAGAGGAAAAATAGTCCGAAACAGGAAACCTTGATTGAACACAGCAAAACAAAACATAATTAGAGAATCTTTAGGTTATAAATAATTCTAACTACTACACAGGGGGTTTTGGATTTGAATTCCACAGGTTTGCTAGCTTGAACATATCTACGTTTCAACTATTATAGGCCCAAAATAAATAAAATAAAAACATACCATCAGCATACCTTTGTAAATCGATTTAGGAATGACTTTGGAAGGCCTTTTCGGCCACCACCTTGATGTGCTGGATTCTGACAAGCAAAAACTCTAAATGATGGTGGACATTTAAAAGTATTTCCCAGCTCTGGTATAAACACCTCAGCTCTGTGGTCCAGAATAGCATTCAAACCCTGTTACAAAGAGAACTGTATTAAAGCAAAGAAGGCACAGAAAAGGAATAAATGGAGATTAAGATTGATGATTAAAATACTTCTAAAACAGATTGTGGAGCAAGATTAAGCTCGTCCAGCAAAACCCAACAGCCTTCCTTCAGTGCCTGCAAATTTCAGTTGGAAATTAAAAACATATCAAAAGCAGAGATGAACATGATATGTTACAGAATAAGACAATCAACCTGCAATAGTATCCCATCAGACCAAGAAAACTTCATCCCCTCATCACTTTCAACAGGTAAATCAGACCCTAACAGATCCATAATATCAGTCTGCACCAGAAATACATATATTAATATGAAAGATTAGACTAAGAACTTTTAAGATGATAGAAATGAAGTCGAACAAATTATTATAAAGAACTCAGTGCCAACCAAGACTAATTACTGACCTGCTCTGAAAAGTTTATTCGCACCACTTTGTGCCCAGAACATTTTCCCAAGGCAATGATTAAACTAGTTTTTCCTACACCTGGGCTACCTTCTAGTAAAACTGCATATGTACAATCATTTAAAACAAAGAATCTAATAATTTAAATATGAAACTTCAGACATAATTAAACAAAATTAAAATGTAAATGAAGCAACATACCAGGCTTTGGAAGCTGCATAGCCCGCAAAACTCTCAGGGCATTCCTGCAAGTAGTAGGCGCCATGAATTCGAACCCACCATCCTCAACAATGCCAATACCTATATGTGTAAAACAAATTAATGCAAAATAAACACTAGAGACAATCATAATGGCAGTATTTCACAGTGTAAAAATATTATAAAGGAAAATAACACTACAAAGCAAGAAGCGAATCCTCCTAAAAATACTAAATGCAAATAAATAAACAAAACAATTAATCACTAGCTCATAACACCACTTTGTCCTGTACAAATTACAAATATTTTAGGTGGAAAAACCCCAATTGATAGATGACGGTGTATAAAAACAGAAATAATATTTTCACAAAACCAAATCAGATAACAGAATTGCAGCACCACATTATTATTACCTTTATTGATATAGAACGGATCAATTCCAAATTGATCATCATATTGCGTATTTTTACTGTGTGGCACATCCATAGCGGAGCCAAATTCACCCCAACTGTAGTTTCCCATTCTTGAAAGCTTTGAATATAATAAATTACTTTCATCAACCTGAGAGAATAGTCCAGTCAACATTTACAACTTACACCATATACAAATATAAGCATTCCACAAACAAATTACACCATAAAACTATAAATACAGAAGCATTCATAAGAATTTAGCAATACTGGGAAATAACTGACTGCCTCATAAAAGAAATTTAAACATATTTGTAAGAGATGAGATACTTGCGCATTATATGTGCATTTTGTATTTTCTGCTACTTTACACCTTTTATAGCTGCTCTAACAGATTAAATTTCTGTCAACTTAGTTGTATAGACTCATCATAGAAATACTCATAGTCATGCATCTTTGATCATAATTGAACTCTAAGAGATTACAGTGACTCTGCTATATTTTCTTTGGCTTGCTATATTTCCATCAAAATGACTGGTAGGTGGATACTGTTGTGCGTTATTCAATTTCAATAGGAATTTTAAAGGATTGTATAAAGCCAAAACATACTCTTAGCTTTTGTAGAACAGTGTAAAAAGATCACACATACTCTAAGCTATAGGGAAGAGTAATAAACATTAAATGCTCCCATTTTCAATGTAGTGCATAAATGATGAATAACAACGGGAGAAGCATACCCTTAGCTTTTGTAGAAGAAAGGAAAGACATCTCTCCCTTAGCTCTGCAGCATCCCTTTTGGAAAGTCCTGACCCTGATAAAAGTTTAGCAACTGTCAATAAACATAAATGTCTATGCAAAATTCTACAATATGTCTTTGAATGGTGTTTCTACTTCATGAATTTTGGGAGCTCATAACTGAAGCTTTGTGCGACAAAAAGTGATAGTTTAATACACAACCATTTGCTGTATTAACCTAACAGCTTTTAGCCTTAAGCAATGTGACTTCATGATATACGACAATAATATAAAGGCTTAAATGCACATTTTACCATTCAACAATTACCATTTTACAAATTTGGCAACCCAAGTATTACTTTTGTGCATTTTACCATCAAGTTTTTAATTTTACACATTTTACCTCTGAAGTTTTTTTTCCACACATTCTATTATCATGCTTTCCACATTTTACCATCATGTTGGTAACAAAACGTCATTTCGCACAAAAAAAACAGATAAGAAGACTTGATTTTATAAGGACACACCATAACTTCATTACAAATGCGCAAAAATTGGAAGTGGCAAAATGTGCAGAAAAAAAATACTTGAGAAGTGATATTCGAAAATGATGATAGTTGAGTATTAAAATATAGCATTACCCTAATACCATGATCACTACTACTACCACCACCACCACAGCAATCATAACAAATATGAAATTTATTATTAATTTTAAAACTTTTAGTTACATTATTGTAGAACTCTTCTTGCCAAAAAAATAGATCTGGAAAGATAATAACAACAACAAAATCAAGCCCAAAAATAGAACTTAATTCATCATGCAACCCAAACAAGAAAGATTCTGATATTATTCTGTTTTGGGCCCAAATGGAAAATGTTTAACACATCCCAATCCCTGGAACATACCAAAGCCCCAAGTGGCAAAGTGCCAATATCAAGGTGTCAAACCTCTCAACTTGCACATTTCACCTATTTGGATTCGGTCTCTTTTTACCCGGGACATATAAATAGGTAACTAAGACAAGATAAAAAAAACAGATATTATATAAAAAAGAATAAGGGAAGTAGTATAAACAAAAAATCGTAAACAAACAGATCATACCTAGACTTAAGCCATCAAGCAAAACAAGAAATACTCCATGAAGAAGTGCATGCTCTGGTCCTAAGCTTTTTTCCATTGTAATAAAAAAGTCCACCCAAGAAATGAGATCTCTCACTGTAAGCATTCTCCCTGGATGCAAGTTATTGAACCACTGAAATGCATAGGAATAATAAATAGCAGGTGAATAATAATATATAATGGATCAAAGAATCCATAACTAAAACAACAAATAGCACATAAGAGTGTAATAGTAGAATTCAAATATCCTGAATTGCTGACCAAAAAAAAAAAGTGGTACTCAAATAAAATTAATATGAACCAATAACCTAAATACACCAAGACTTTTTTTATTTGTGTGGAGACAATAATTAAAATGAAGAGAAATACATTGAAGGAGCACTGATAAACACATCAAGCCCTTTTCAAATCCATAAGATGAATTCAAACAAATAATAGGGAAAGACAAACACAACTCTAATACAAAGCAATGTGAAAGAATACAGAAAGAACATCTGTCACAAACATGGAATAAGCTATTCCTGGAAAACTGCAACAAATGCAGCAAAAAATGACATATTGAAGGTTGTGAAAGAAAATAGTGGAAGCACGTAAATCTGTAGGAATTAATAGATGTTGGACGAGAATCTTGGGTATGGAGCTATTATGTAAATCTATTCTACCCAAATATGTTTTTATTCTGTTTCCATATCAGTTATGTTTTTCTAGATTTTGTAAAATTTTTTACACTTTTTAACAAAATGCAAAAGATTTCATTGAATATTTCAATAACATACTTAGACCAAGAAAATTCTGCTCAATACTTTTATTTAGAGTCACCAATTTAGAACACTTGACAGAAAGTGTCATTTAATATTTCAGTACCCCATGCAAACGGAAAAGACATAAACCTGTTATATTAACCTACTTGGAAGCATGCAAATGACTAGAAATATAACAAATAATAGTGGGCACAGTGGTGTCCAGGAGTAGGGTAGAAAAAGAATACAGGAACATGGACAAAAGAATCTGCAGTGATTGGATACAGTCTACAGAGAACAGAGGTTATTGAGGATTTGAATGTTCTTTATGAATAAGAATTATATACCAACAGTAAATATCGATCAGTATAATCAACAGTAGAGGCAGCACTGAATAAATAGGAGTTTTACAAAACAGGAAATGGGAAACAGTAGAAATAGCTTGATAGCCTACTTCAATGTCAACTTGCACATTATGCAAAGATCAGTATTCAGAGATCACATTATCTCCTTGGGAAACATTGATATCCATTCTTCCAACTTGCAAACGAAATTTGGATCAAGTGGCCGTAGCCACATCTATTTCAGCTAAATTGTCCTACCTGTCTAGACTTATTATGTTAAATTTCCAGATTCAGACGTAGTGAATGGAAGAGAGACCACAGAGGAGGAGAAGAAGAAGCTAGCACTTGTTTAAAAAAAGATAAGCAAAAGCTCCTCGAACAAGATTTTGGGGAATGTCTTTTCTCTTATTAAACTTATATTTTTTAGCTTTTCCAAACTTAAGATTCACCATGCCATTTCTTTTAAGGGAAAGAAGTCCAAAGAATCCATGGAAAATAGTAATTTAATGAACCAAATCCCATTTTTTACATGCAAAAATGTGAACAATTTATGACTTCTATAGCAAACCTATGCATAACATACCTCAAAAAAACTTATCATAGCATCAACAATAAGTGAGAGTGTTTCTTCATATGCAGCACATAAATTTCCTGTAACTTTAAACTTAGAAATTCTGCAAAAGAAAAAAATCAAATAAGCAGGTAATAGATTTAAATCATCTATAAACACTGAAGCTAAACTAAACACGAAAGGTACCTTTTCATAGCAATGCCTTGAAGCTCATCTAGACCATTAACAGGGGGAACCCATATCTCTGTAAAGCGATTGCGTAGTGCTGGAGATAACTCCTTCTTACCATAATCACCACCAGGATTCATTGTTGCAAGAACAAAAAAATTTGAATGTGCGGTAACCTTCTCCAGATCAGTCCCTCCTTTCTCAGCCAAAGACTGCAACCACAAAAAAAAAAAAAAAAAAAAAAAAAAAAAAAAAAAAAACAAAAAAAAAAAAAAAAAAAAAAAAAAAAAAAAAAAAAAAAAAAAAAAAAAAAAAAAAAAAAAAAAAAAAAAAAAAAAAACTCTCAGAAGCTTAAAAATTTGTAGGAATGCCAACAAGCAATTACGCTGAAAAATGACACCAGTACTAAGCAAGCACAATACATGGCAACTACTTCGGTTTATAGATGCTCAATATATTGTCTTTTAGTGAGGTTCTTTAGAACAGGTGAAAAAATAATTTAGAGCACTCTATTTTTAGCACAATCTACATTAATTTTTTTTTATCTTTATGTCTTTGTCAGTCAGGGCAATATCAATCCCACTATTCTTCGATAACATTCATACTACTTAGCAATGTCTTCTCAATCCAGCACAATAAAGATCTTCAACTTCTCAGTGGATATTTCCCAAAAGGAAGAAAGGTTTACCCTCCTCAATCCTCCCAACAATACACCTTTTGAGCAAAAAGAATAAACAAGGAGCAGCCACATTTTTCATTTTGGATACCCTCGTAATATGTTCACACGGTATTTAAACACACACATATATCAAGAGAGTAATAGAAAGAGAAGTAATAATAATGCCATCATTTGACACACCATGTGCTATAAATCTAAGTCTAAAACTGCATAAAGCAGCAAGTTTAAATGTGACTATATAGATATGGAACTTACTAGCATCCTTTCTGGTTCCAACACACTATTCAATCTCTCAAGTACACTATCATCAGCCAACGATATTTCATCCACAAGAAAAAGATCCCCATCTCTCATTGCTTCTACGAGAGGACCATCCTGCCACACAAATATGCTCCGCCACTTTTGATGCAAGCCATTCAGATCCAACTTAATTTGCTCAAGAGCCTTAAGTTCTTCTCCGGTGATATCCAAACTACAAACTTGACCTTCTTTACATTTCCTTATCATACCACTTAGCAGATCAAGGGTTGAAGAAGCATCATTGATGTCAGAAGACTGTAGCAGAAAATGACAAATCAGAATTCGCTTTATCTCAAATAGCATTGATTCAGATAGAAGGGAAAAGGGAAGAATCATTGGGCATATACAAAAGCTGCTTAAATGCAGCAAAAGCTAAGCAAAACATATACACATATAGAACTTAAAAATTCTTTGTTTGATCCTAAGAAGATAAAAAAGGAGAAAAGAACACTCACGAGGTCCATAGGAAAGTATTTACAAGTCTTTAGTTTCTTCAACTTTTCAATGATCCTTTTATACCCAGAAATCAACGCAGATCTCTCTCGCATAGGACGGAATCCCTGTGAAACATTTTATAGTAAGACCTTCAGCTAATATCAGTAATACATACATACATATATATATATATATATATATATATATATGTATATATATAT
>Ga0099825_1009410_pt1 | contig 11174 bp, 3 predicted proteins | sample SiratroredBW_FD_76838 | JGI IMG/M metagenome (GOLD analysis project Ga0099825, IMG submission 76838) | Root nodule microbial communities of legume samples collected from California, USA - Siratro red BW | ecosystem: Host-associated > Plants > Roots > Nodule | place: USA: California | collected...
AGTGTTTTTAATCTACTGGATTGTGTTTAATCATATTGAATCTGGGTTAAAACATTTCTACACTGAAATTGTTTTTTCTGGGTTTATATTCAATAATTTCTGCTGTGCACAATTGATTGTTTACTGGACAGTCCAGATTTACACGAGTTAATTGGTTGAATTAAGAATTTTCATTCTCTACTTCAAGAACAAATCAGATTTGCAAAAAGATTTTGAAAGTTCAATTCACCCCCGCTCTTGAACTCGGTCTAAACATTATTTTACAATAGGAATGGTGAACATTCAAAAGGAGTGTCAAAAGTCAAAAGATTAACACAGTTAACTATGATTAAGCTAAACTAATCTCCTAAAAATTAGGGAATTGCACTTGGTAATTATGTAGATGCATGGAACGAAATGATTACAATGATGACTTGGTAATCCTTGCACTTGCTTATGATTAGTGCGACACTTAGGGAGTTTCAAAGGTCAAGGAGTTTCCCTCAAGTTGTTTCCCTTCAATTTTTTCACTTATCTTAAGTTCCTTCAATTTTTGGTTTTTTACGCAAATTGTGTAAATTTATCTGTAAATTTCAAAAATGGGCAGATCTTTTAAAATTTACAATTCTGGGTAAGTCGTCTTTGCTTGCACGAGAAGGGGATGAAGAAGTCATGCAAGGATGCCCGACTAAGTTTGGAGGAATTCTTTTTTTGTCCTATTCAAAGTCGTGTTGCAGAAGCTGAGTTAAAGGTTTTTTTTTTTTTTTTGCAAGCAGAAGTCGTGCTTACTAGCACAACTTTTGTTTCAATTTTTTTTTTTACGCCAGAGTTAAAGCTTGTTTTTTGGCAAGCAGAAGTCGTGCTTGCCAGCACAACTTTTGTTTAAATTTTTTTAAATTATATTTAATTATATTTATATAATTATATATATTATTGTATTTATTCTATCAAAATGAAAAATTCATTTTTTTAATATTATTGAGATTTTAATTTTAAAATTTGATTTCAAAAAATTTATTTGATATTTATTAAAATCAAATAAATTGGATGAATATAGAAAAAAGTTGAATATTAAAATTTTTTTCAAAAATTGTGCTTGATAGCACAAGTTACGACTTAATAGAAATTTAATCGGTACGACTTTTTCATTAAATTTTTTTTACATCTTAAGTTGTCGAGTGAGTATAATTTATGTTGGGTATAATTTAAAGTGAACAATTAAAATTTATGTTAACCAAAATTGTTGCAAAAGAGAAAAGCATCATGTAAAATGAAGTTTTGTGTGAAATATTTATGAGTAGTTTGAGAGTCATATGGTGTTAAAAAAATTAGTTTATTTTGTTATAAAAGAAGAAATAGTTTATTAAAATAATAAAATTGAAATATATGTTAATATTTAAATAAAAATAGTTAAAATGAAAGAGATAACGAATATAAAACTCTTTTTCTATATTCATCCAATTTATTCATCTTAATAAATTTCTATTAAGTCGTAACTTGTGCTATCAAGCACGATTTTTGAAAAAAAAATATCCTTTTAAAATTATTTTCTAATTTATATTCAACTTTTTCTATATTCATCTAATTTATTTGATTTTAATAAATATCAAATGCATTTTTTGAAATCAAAATTTAAAATTAAAATATCAATAATATTAAAAAAATGAATTTTTCATTTTGATAGAATAAATACAATAATATATATATATATATATATATATATATATATAATTTGATGAATTTCATATATATAATTATATAAATATAATTAAATATAATTATATAGTTTTAAAAAATAAAATTTAAACAAACGTGCTAACAAGCACGACTTCTTGCTTGCCAAAGAAAAAAAGCTTTAACTTGGGCGTCAAAAAAAATAAAATTTAAACAAAAGTTGTACTAGCAAGCATGACTTCTGTTTGCCAAAAAATAAATAAACCTTTAACTCGACTTCTGCAGCACAATTTCGAATAGGACAAAAAAAAGTTCCTCCAAACTTAAGTTGGGCATCCTTGCACGACTTCTTCATCTCCATCTCGTGCAAGCAAAGACGACTTGCTCATAATTGTAAACTTTGAAAAAATCTACCCATTTTTGAAATTTACAGATAAATTTATACCATTTTCATAAAAAAACTTCTATTTTTAAAAGTTTCACTTACTTGATTCTTTTAATTTATTCTTTCAAAGTTCTAATACTTCCTCTTGTATTTATTCCTTGAAATTACTTATTTAATTCTTCTTCTTCTTTATATTTTCTAGCTATGTTCCTTGTTTTAATTGCTTCGAACTCCTCCTTTTCTTATTCCTCAAATGTCTGGTCCTTGCATGTATCTTCTAGAGTGTATTTGATGTATACTATATAGAAAAAAGTAAAACATTCTATATATGAGTGTTTGATATATAACTTTATTGTAACATATCAAGGTGAGAATTTTATTAAAGTATATAAGATATTAATAGAGCATAAATTTTCGAAGCACTATGTATATATATAGTAAAATATTAAAAATAATTAATACAAAAGGTTTCGTATTAATCTCTTTTAGTATTATATTTTTCAATATACAAGTCTCTTCCTCCGTATATGAAGTCTTGAGGTATATTTGGTACGGTAGAAAAAGATAAAGATAGTTGTGGAAGGAAATAGAAAACAAAAGAGAAATAGATGGTTTAGTGTAAAAGAAAAGAGAAGAAAGTTTTATATATATATATATATATATATAAAATATTATTGTTGTGAAAAGAAAAAGAAAAACCGTGAAACTTAATGGTACTATTCTAACGTCCTAGAAAGCGGAATTGATTATCCTTCTAAAATTTTTATCATATGGTAGTTTGGTTTTGCATAATTCCTCAGGTTAAATAAATACAAGCAAAATTAAAAACTAATATGGATAATAATTATAATAATAAGTAAAAATAATACATTAACAATATAAATAAGTAATTTTAATATTAATAAATTAGAATATGTTATTTGAAAATTAAACCAAAGATATTTTTTATTTTATTTTTCTATTTCTCTTTAATAAAATAATATTTATTTTTATTTATTTATTTTTATCTGAACAATTTAATTTTTCACTTTATTTACTTTCCACGAAACAATTTTTCTTTTAACTCCATTTTTCACTAATATTTTTCTTTTACATTCTCTTTCTTTTCTTCTCTCACTCTTCCAAACGGACATTAGAAAATTATTTCACAGCATTTCATTACTTCTACTATAATTTTCTTTACTAGAAAATTATTTCACAACATTTCATTACTTCTACTATAATTTTCTTTATTAATAGGAAAATGAAGTTGAACATAAAATTATCAATAAATAAAGTTTAGAATTTGAATCTTTAAATAAGAAAAAACGTATTTAAGAGAAGAAACTTCATTAGAAAATCATGAGCTAACTCTAATAGAAATGTATTTGAAACTTAAAAAGATTAACTCATATCTCTTCAGAATGTAAATTCGATTTCTCCTTTTAATTTGAAAACTTCATTAGTGGGTAATACGCAAACAAAATCTTTGTAAACGTATGCTGACATGTGAATTTTGGAACTGAGCTCATCTAAGTTTTTAAATAGCTTGTTTAAAAATGGGTGATTAATATATAAAAGCATTTAAGAAAAAAATGTGTAATTAAAAACGTGTTCCAATATAACAGTAAAAATAAAAAATTAGCAGCTGAGACAGTGAGATAAGGTTGTAGCAGTGTAGAGTTTGGTGATTCAGTAACATTATCTGCAACACAAAGGAATGGAAGTGATGGGAGAGCAATGAAAAGTCGACAAATAGCTCCTGCAACCTTTCACACACTGTCTTCTTTATTTGTTGTGTCTGATGAGCTTGTCACCCTCACTCACCAATATTTATTAATTAATGAACCCTACTTTTAACCCTCCAACAACTTTTACTTAGTCTCATAATTGTTTTCAGAGCACATCCTTCACTTTTTAAGGTTTTCGAATGCAATTGTACCAATTCAGTAGCAATAATGCACACCTATATAATAAAAATATTTGTCATGTAAAAAAAAGCTACAAATAAAGTGATTTTTTTTTGAGTTTTTGTTAATGAAAATATTTCCTGAAACTGATCAACATGTCTTAAAAAAAGAAATAGTTTTATGGATTTCAACTTTTAAGGAAATTATCGTACTTTAACTTTACTATTTATAAAATATTTGTTTAATATATATATATATATATATATATATATATATATTTATGATGAAAAGAAAGTACCCTCAATTAATTCAAGTCTTATTTCTAATAGTTTTTTTTTTTATTTTATTCTGAAACGTTTCTGTATATCAAAATTCAAAACCAACTTTTGCTAACAAATACGAAATACAGTATGCAGAAAATGTCTGACCAAAGTAGTTAAAAATTTACTTATAAATTAAAACAAATTGTTGAAAGATGAAAAAATAATAAAATAATTAAAATTTGTTCAATTAGTTTATTAGCATTTCATAGATTTGTCTTCACAAATGTAAATCACATTAATTAATATATTTATATTTATTTTGATTTATAATTAATTGTTAATTAATCTTATAATTTTTTATTTATAGCTAAATTATTCAGATTACATTATTTATTTTTATACATTACATATTTTGGCGAATTCTTTTATTCATCTCGTTCTATATCTTAAATTATTTCCCATGAAATTTAAATTAATATAAGAATAACATACGTTGTAAGCATACATCACATTGTATATTATGTTAATTATAGTAAAATCAATGTTAAAAATATCTCCAAGTATAATATTAAAAAAAATAAGAAAAAGAATATAAATATGCAATTGTTAAATAGTAGTGTAATATAAAAAAAATATAAGTCTATAATCTATTAATATAAATACGTTAAAATATAATGCTAGAATAATAATCTTAATAAAATGATAATATAAACAATGTAATATAAAATTATCTAAAAAGTATAAAACAGAAACTTACCATCCATCAGCCCCAATATCTTGTGCAATAAAAGGATAGAAATAAGAAAAGCTATATATGTTAGAAAAGAAAAATAATAAAATTTTACTTTACGAGTGAAAAAGACAGAAAAATATAATAAAATTCTGCTTCATATAAATAAAGTAAAAAAGTCAATAAATAGTTTAAGGCCAAAAGAAAAATAAATATACAAAATTTGAACCGGAACACACTACTTGAAAAACGTCTAAAAAAAACTACAAATTATTAAAATCTACTAATAAAATTTTAAAAACATTCAATTATTAAAATATTATAAGCTAAATAGCCAGCATAACGCTAATTTGTGAAATATAATCTTGGTTGCATTCGACCGGTTTAAAAATATATATTTGGATAATGATCATTTGGGTAAATAAATTGAAAAAAAATTATTAATTTAATTATATTCACATTGTAAGATTTTTGTATAACTTTGAAAAATTACTTTTACTTTTTTGTACAGATGATATAATGATAATATTTATATAAAAATTACTAGCATAAAATCTTCTAGGTATAAAGATAAATAGACTGAAAATCAAATTACTTGTAATCTATGTTATCTATGATACCATCATCAGTTCTATGATAAGAATTTATTATATCACAATTATCAATTATATTGAATATTGTTTATCCTAAAATTTTCTCAAAATTGAACAGGAATAAAAAGTTAATATAATTATCAATATATTTAATATTTGAATATGTCACATTTTTAAAATTCTCACTCTTTATTTAATACTTCATGATGGATTATACTTTCTTTTACAACCATTAAAAAGGAACATCCATTGTTATCATATTGCATTTAGCTAATAGTGTATAAGTTGGGCACTTGTCATCTATGGAACCCACATAGTGATGGTTACACCAAAGTAAATATAGATGATATGCAAAAATGGAGTGGTCATTGTAGTGGTTTTTAGGAACATGATGGAGAGTGCAACACTAGTACTTGGAAACTTTTATTTATGTGAAGAAGACTATAGAAGCTGGAGATTTATGTTATGCCATGCCATGAGTATAATTTCATGCTGCTCTTACTACTTTTAGGAGGTATTTTTTTTTTTTTGTAGAATAATGGTCTTGTCTTAACAAAGATTGGTCAAAAGATGAGTAGACTTTTTTTTTTCTTTAATTTTTAATAAACTTAAAATAGGATATATAATATTTATAAAGGTTATTATTTGATTTATTTAAGGTATGGTTGGACTTAACCCTTTTGTTTAGTAAAAAAGGTCAACCTATGTATTTTTTAAATAGGTTTTTAGACTATTTATTATATGAATTGAATAACTTAAGAAGAAAATATTCACTTATGTATGTTCAAAAAAATTTATAGTATTGATCATTATTTCCGAGGATGAATAATTTATATGATCTTACACTATTTTATAAAAATATATAATAAAATTAATGATCAATTATTTATAAACAGCATTATTTTCAATAAATATTATTATTTAATATATAGTTTTATGTCATTATTTTACCAACCAAACCATTGTTTTTTTACTTCAGTTTATTTTCGTGGCTATAAAATTTAATGTCCATGATTATATATATATTTTTTGTGTATTAATGCAAGTTTATTGACTTGTTTAATAATAATCTATTAATTGTTATTTTTTGTGTTAAGGTTCATTAGCCCTAAACATATTGACTTATTCAAGATATCATCACTGATCTATTTAAAGTTTTAATATTAAATTGGTCTTAGAAATGTTAACAAGCCAAACTAGACTTGTATAAACATATGTTAGATCTAAAAGATAGACAAAATTATATAATGGACAAACATGTTAGACTTAATTGGTGAATTATTAAGAGGAAAACACAAACTTAGATAAGGTCTTAATTTATCTTAAACTATTTCCTTTTTACATTTAGATTACTGATATTTAGCTAGTTTCACATGTTCATCTTGTGTCTTGTATTAGTAGAAAATTCATGTGGCAGACTAATATTTGGCAATTAAACCTCTTAGACTTGAATTTAAAGTCAAATCACAGGTTTATTTGTTTGCATCAGTTTTGACATTATTGGGAAAAAAGTTTGGCAAATGGACCCATAAGCATTAATGTATTTTGTACTTATAGCTGCGATGCAGCAAAAACCTCAGAGTGCTATATATACCTGCTCTGATAAAAACATGACACGTGAATAGAATAATCATTCTGTCATTTAATTTAATTCATACTAATTTTTTTGTACAGTACATATATATAGGTTAATAACTTTTGGTTTCTTTTTTTATTTTTTTTTTTAATTTAATTCCACTACTTTCCAAGGTTTCAATATAAATTTAGTTTTTTTAATTAATTTTATCTTTTTGTTTAATTGATGTTAATATTATTGAGAAAATGACAATTTGACACAATCATTGAAAACATAGCAATTGGTACCCCATGTTGGTTGCAAAGTTAGCAAATTTAGTGCAACATATCCTTCTATCTTTCAATAGCAATCCATGATAAACTATTGAAAATTCTCACTATCTATTAACCGTAATAATAAATGATAACTAAACTTGAAAAGAGACTATCACAATGTAAAATAATAAATGACAACCAAACTTGAAAAGAGACAATCACAAAGAAACAACCTTTGATTGGTTTAAAGATGTTCCATTTGATTTCTCTATGAAACCAACTTAAACCACTTGTGAGTTCTATTTTTTGATAGCCCCACCGAAAAGCTGTTAAACCTCTCTCTCTCTCTCTCTCTATATATATATATATATATTTAACATCTATAAAGATATATCATATATTAATATAATAACTTAAATTTTCTTTAATGAAGATTTGAAATAAAGAAATATACGTTGAATAAATTTAATAATTCTCAACTAGTACTCTTTCTCAGAATAATTATAGCTTTTGCTAAGACCGTAACGTGGTTAGGTTAGGGTTTCGGTCACATCCGCTATAATGCAACATGGCCTTTCTTTCTTACGCTTTTTGCATACAAAAGCTTTGTTTATTTAACTTCGCAAAAATGTTATGTTAGACAAAGAGAAAAAAAATGGAAAGAGAGAAACATTTGAAAAATAAATTAAATGAAAACATATTAAAGAAATTTTTATTTGTTAATTTGAAATATAAATTAAAGACAATTTCAAATGATTATTTATTCACTCTGCTGAAAACATTTATTATCCATATTTTTCCTCTTCTTTATTTTTTTCTGGTTCTAGAAAAATAAAAGTCATGAAAACAAGAAAAAGTGAGAGATATAAAACACCTTAAATATGAACATTAAATATTTTTTTTATGAACAGTCTATTTTTATGTATTGGAGATCCTATATTAACTATATATTTAGTCAATATACAGTAAATAAACGAGATAAACATCACCTTACAAGTCGATTTTGTATTAATAAATTATAATTCAATTTATTTTTTTAATATGATATCCTTGAAAGATTTGGTGGATTTATTGTATTACTTGTTACATGTTACTATCAGACCATCCACAAATATTTAGTCTCATATACGAGATTAACATGTCTTAACTGTGAAGATGTGTTGGAGATCTCAACTAGAGATTATATCAAATTGTTACATATAAATAAAAACAAATTTCACCTTACAAGCTGATTTTATAAGGATGAATCATTTTCTTAATAATGTGAAGAAATATCTTATATAAATTAAACATAATAAAGTTTTATCAAGACTTAAGAATGCACCGGTCATGAGTATTTGTCACAAAGGTTAATGTCTCAAGATTAACGACTATGTACATGTTGAATATATATTCGTTCCATGTTCCATCAAAAGATTAGAAAGCAAAGCAAAGTCGTACTTGGTGGTGCTAATGAAAGTAACACTGATGTTCATTTTTGCAATTCATTTCAATTGGGTTATGATGAACTCAAATGTTATTGTAGTCATAATCGTAATGATGCAAATAGATCACGCCATTTTCAACACACTCTATTAGCACACTCAATTCTTGTTTAGCTTAAAAAAGAAACACTTGACTACTTTCTTAAATCTTTGTGTATGATTATATGATTTGTTTGGTTGATATGGCATTGCAGCATGCAAGTTTTGAAGTACACAACAAAACAGTCACCTTCCAATACCTCTAATGGCAAAGGAAAGAATTTGAAAAATGAGGAGGTGAGCAATGGAAAGCAATTTGAGAAGGAAAAAGCAAAAAGGAATTAAAGATGTTGGTGGTGAAAGTGAAACTCTCTATCTCCATGGCTTATGCTTTATTTATCCAGCCCATCAATCTATTCACAGTCATCACTTTCACAATTTCTTGTAACAGGAGCACAAGAAGCAGAAAAGTGTGAGGGACATTTTCAAAGTTTAACTTGTCTGACTTTTATTGGAAATTTGAGTTTGAGTTTGACCGCGTGATATACTTAAAATCTAACATTGTAAAGGTATATAAAAAGAAGAAGTGAAAAAAGTTAAAATTATTTATGTTCGAGAGCAAATATTTGCACACGGTTGTAAATTCCTGTAATTAATTAGGTAAATATTATTTTGCTATTAGTATTGTTATTTGGAATATGTTTCATTGTGAAATTTATAATGTGTGGTAAGAACTGAGTTTTTGGTTAATCTAATTTAGAGCTTTTAGTTTATTAATGTCATATCTTTATCTTAATTTATTGTTAAAAAACGTGTATGTTATGCATTCTTTAATATATGAGAAGTTTTAAATTTTCAAAAAAAATCGTAGCATTATAATAGATTATCGTGTACTTCTACTTTTTTTTTTTTTTTTTAGAATAGTATGATCGTGTGTTTCATTGTTCTTTAAGTATATCTAATAAGGTAGTGTTAGGGGAAGTTTTTTAAACGAAGAATTGAAATGTATAATAATTTAACATGAATTTGGTAAGCTTAGATAAGCATGTAGTTAATGTTATGAATCAAGGACAATGTTGTTAAACCTAGAAGACCTTTTTTTTAATATTTACTAGTTATCAAGAGATTACGGAGAATTATAAGATATTTTGGAATTCTTCTTGATAGTAATGAAAGGTTCGAATTTTGTCATGGTTTAGAGAATGAGTTTAAGTCTAATTTATTTTCACAAAACCAGTTTGTAAGGTGATTAATATACTATAAATTTATTTTATCTCTAGTGGATGTGAGATCTCTAACATACTTTCTATTACATTGAGACATATACTTCTTGAGTAGGATATTAGATATTTGTGGGTGGTCTAATAGCGGGTGACGCAATAGTCTTAACAAAACTTTATTAGGATAGATTTCAATATTATAAATCTAATCCATCTTCACAAAGCCGGCTTGACAAAGTCAAGATTGCACCCAACTTATATATTACAATTTGACTTAATTCTTAATTGATGTAAGATTTCTAACACATAAAATATTTTAATAAAATATAACTAAGTAACACGAATACATGTGAGTGTATATAGAAGGAAGTTTTAGAAAAGATTTATTTTCAATTACATGACATAATATTACAAATATTGTTGATTTTATCTCCAAAGTGTTTGAAGTTCGTGTGATATATGAATGATTGAAAAAATAGTATAAGCACTTATTTTTATTAACTTTACCAAGATGAAAATGGTAAAGGTTGTAACCTCGGTTAAGAAAGGCTTATTCTTTGTTCAAGGAAACAAGGAGAAGGAACTATTTCTAATAAGAAGAAAGACTTGCTCTAGTAAGATTTATTTGTTCATTTGAGTCGGTCAAAGCAATTTCTAGTAGTTATGAAAAACTACTTAAACAAGAGTTAGTGAGGTGTTTAATCTCATTTTATTCATTTAATGATTATCATTAGTTAGTAAAGTATTTCTAAGACATCTTATTTAATCACTTCTTGTTATTTAATATTTATTATTTTTATTTTATTGATAAATAAATATTTTCTTTATCCAATATTTTTTCTTAATTTTTATATCTTCATAAAAAAGTAATTACTACATACAAAATTTTCCTAATACTTATTTATAATAATTATAAAGTTCAACTTTGGAAATTTAAATTATTGAATATTATTCAAGATGAAATATTTTTACATTATTATTTTAATAATAGTAAAACTCCCTTATCTTTACTAATCATTATAAAACTAATTCAATTTTTTTAATATAAAACAAAATAAGATAAGATATATTGATGAAATTCACAAAAGTGATATAATATATATATATATATATATATATATATATATATATATATATATATATATATA
>Ga0099825_1009413_pt1 | contig 11173 bp, 6 predicted proteins | sample SiratroredBW_FD_76838 | JGI IMG/M metagenome (GOLD analysis project Ga0099825, IMG submission 76838) | Root nodule microbial communities of legume samples collected from California, USA - Siratro red BW | ecosystem: Host-associated > Plants > Roots > Nodule | place: USA: California | collected...
AAATAAGAAAAAAATAACAATAAATGATGCTAAAATTAAATTTGTTAACTTAAATAAAATAATGTTGACAGTTTTTTTTCTTTTTTTTTTTTAAAAAAAAAAACAACTTAACAGCAACATAAGTCAGCCAGAAGTGTGAGTGTTGAATAAAGAAAGAAAGTGAGACCAAAACCACGTAAATGTTTTTGGAATCTGGAAAAAAGTTCAGGATATCTGTGAAAGGTAAAAGTTAATAATTGAATCCAACTCCACACTTAATAGATTTAATAAAACCAAAATCAATAATTCTTATAAAAAGTTTATGATCAAACCTGATAATTTTCTTCAAATACTCGAATTAAATTATAGTTTTTTTATCAATACACATAGTTTGTTATATTATTTAAGGACTTGTCCCAAATTAAATTCAATCTGTGGAAGTAAGTAAACTCTAATATTATTTTATTTAATGTTATTTTTTTAAAGGAAAAAAATACTATAAAAAAAGAAATAAAAATAAATATGGAAGACTAGGTCAAATTCATGTAAAGAATGTAAAATTAGTGTTCAAACGAAACTTAAACAAGACAAAATATAAAAAGTTTATATTAATTATGAAAGAAATTTAAAATAATGATAGAAAATAATCTATTATAGAAGAAAAAATTAAATTTATTATTCAATCATAAAGAAATAAATTTATTAACACAATAATTATTTTTTCTAAAAAAATCTAATAAACTTTTTACCAATAAATTAGAAATTAATGATAAAATGATTGTATGAATTACAAAGTATATATTAAACGTTTCTCTATTTTTGACCTGCTCTTACTTCTATTTTCTTTATGCTGTTAATTTTATTTGACAAGAATTGCATGTATTATTTGTCTACCCGTTTTCAAACCATGAATAAATTGATAAATGGAGGTGTATGTAGTGTTAATTAAATTTTAATATATTTCTCAAATAATATAAATAAAAGTTACAATAACAATACACTTTAATATTAAAATTTAATTTCACTCATAAATGTCATAACTGACAATATATAATATTGAAGTTAAACATAAAATTGAATAAAACATGTAAAAAAATTTGAATTCAATAATACATAATAATATATATGAAAAACTATAATTAGAAATTAAATAACCATGATGAACATAACTATATAATATATAATATTATTTTTTATATTTATATTATCAATTTTGTTACAAATTTAAGTTGAGAGTTTCAGACTAAGGATGATATATATAAAATAAAAGCTTATAGACATATTATTTTAAGATTTTTGATTAAAAATAATGTTATACTTATTTTATATGAACTGAATCATTTATTGATATCTATCAATTCCTAAAATTATAATAAATTAGATTATAATTAATTTAGAACACATGTTAATTATAAATAAAAGAGATACCAAGTCGATTTTTTTATTTGACATTAGAGTATTGAGAAGAAATAATGAAAACTGATGAATTGTATTTATCGTATTTATTACATCATTACACGCTATTCCATTTTAATATACTCAATTTAATACACTTTTTTTTTTTAATCCAAGCATAACTTTAGGTATATTGTCTAATTCTTAACATTTTTTCGGTAAACTATTATCTTCAGACGAGTGGTGTTATATATACTCAGTTATTTGAGTCTTAACCGTCCTAATTTATTTTTAGGTAGCTATATTTATATATTAATTCTTTTACCCTCTCTTTCCAATTTATTTTTTCATCTTTCAACTTAATATTTCATATTTCATGGTTTTTTCTTCTAAGATTTCTTTTTAAAATTTCACAAAAACTCATTTTCTTATATTTTTCTTACAAAAATCCTCATGAAAATTTCAGTCTGTTTACTCATGTTTGTTACATTCATCCACATCCAGGAGAGCATGTTATTTATTCACCATTATTTTTAATTACATACACACCTACAATAATTAATCGAGTAGATAAGAAGTAAAAGGGATGTCCTTCTATATGTCAAAATTTAAAGCAGTATCTATTAAAAAAACAAAAATAAAAATAAAAGATGTGTCATCACGTTTCTTGATAGTGGTATAATTCTTTTTTTTTTTTTCTAAACTTTCCACCCAATTCTCAAATTTTGTTGTACGTATAAATAACCTTATATAACAAATAAAATAAAATTGAACATACAATTATTTAAATAGAAGACATAAAGATAATTTAGCCTTCACGATGAAAAATGTTACAGTAAAAGAAAAACGTCATTGTTGATATTCTAATCTCTATCCAATTAGTTTCACTCTCTTCAACCACAGAAGATGAGTGCCTATCCATGCATGAGACTTTGCCAAGCGTCAAATGCTGCAAAGTGCAAGTGTCTCTGCTTAGCGTGTGGTTAATTTTAAGACGAAGAAAAAAAAACATAAACATAAAAAAGCATGAGGCTCTGCTATGCTTTGACTAACTCTGTGCCCTTTGAGAAAAGGCACTAGATATTCATTCTGTATACTTTTTTGTGGTATAAGAAAATCACCGACCATGGAAAATTTCAACTTCTTAGGTTCACACATTTTTCTTTCCTTACCATGAAGGAAGCAAGGAAAAAGTCCTATTATATGTTTAATATCACTGATCCTAGAGTGTACACAACTCACAAAGAAATCAAAATTGGTCACTCCTTCTAATTAATGTGGATCACGAGAAGGAGGAAACTAGAAGATAGATGGTTATAGTTATCAATATTATTTCTACCTGTTCCTTCTAAAGTTAAATAAATAGTAGTGATTTGATTTTGATGAAATTAATTTTGAATAGACCCATAAAATGTCAAATATTTAATCTCATTTGAATCATGTGTATCTATAAAACATTAAATGTTGCCTTTTCAAGAACTTAAAATTTTGTTTGCCCTTTTGCTCTCTAAATATTTATTTCAATTAAACAAATTGAGGGAAGATAGAAATGTGTTATGGTGGATAAAAAAATAATCAATATGCTGGAAGTGATGGTAGTTGCATAAATATTTCCCACAAATTGGATCGAAATTAAACATCTCCTAAAATCTCACTAATTGTATGATGAGGATATAATGGAATGAACTAAGTTATGAGTAAAGCAATCTCCAAGATTATATCTTCACACGTGATAGTTAATGTTTACATATTTGATATTAATATATAGGATCTGGACTTATTTTAAACAGAATTATATCTGTTTTGTGAAAATAAATATCTAGGAAGTGTTAAAGTAGGTCAAATTCATGTATTAAGAAAATTCCAGTTTTAATCTAACATAGTCCAATTCAGCTCTAAAATTGGTCAGGCTAGTAAATTAGAGCTACCAAAACTCCTTTTTAATTTTTTGTTAATTACTTGGATATTTATTATCTTGAATTAAAATTTGAATGTTGAGCTAAACTTGCATCTTAGAAGTAATAAAAGGTACTTGAAGTTGAAGGATATTTGCCATGAATTATAAATAAATTAAAGTTTGAATATCAACGAATAATTTGTTAGCGTATATTTTTTTACTAATTTTTAAGTGCATAATTTTCGAAATAATACGAATTATAATTTAATTATATTAGCAATTATCAATTGTTGTGTATGATAAGATTATTAGTTTCGATAATAGCTACTATAAATATCATATTTAAAATGACTTATAATTGTCTGAAAGTATAAACTTTTATTGACAATGCATAAAAATTAAACACATTCCAGAATAAGAAAAAAATGAAACTTTTATATGAATTTACATGTGATAATTATTATACTAATAAAAATATTATTATGAAATATTTCAATGAAGGAAAAAATGTAAATTATGAGTCAGTCCACTCGGCCCGCGATTAGAAAGGATTGGATTGGACCAACGTGAGTTACGCAACATAATGGACCCACTGTGGTGTGTAAAAAAGATGGGCCTAGTGTGACCCAAAATTCTTTAATTGTAGAATTTTGTGATCCATATATATTGTGCGTTTAAAACAAAAGGAGCTGGTAACGTGTGATACTGTAATTAAGTTATTAAACGGTCTTACGTGATAGTATTCTTGTTAATTTTGTATGATATATAATTCAATGTTTTCAACTGTTAATAATTTCATTCATGGAATTAGGGCCACCAGTTACATTTTATTATTGGACAAATGTTACCCGTAGTACCTTGTTCCTTGTCCGATTAATTTTATTTAATTTGCATTTTATTAAATATATTATATATTACAAAGGTAAAATTTAAATATAATTGGTAAGAATAGTTATTGTGCTGTATATGTAAAATTTTCCATTATTATTTGAGGAATTATTATCACGTCATATACGGTAATTGAGATTGTTAACTAACATTCAATGCTAATGGTATACGTGCAATCAAATTTAATATCTTCAATTCATAGTTCAACCACTTGATCCACGTAGTTATATTTTTTTTTTTGTTTAATTTCGTACTGACAAAATATCCTTTAATTCTTAAATGCGTATAATAATTTCTAGTTTTTTTTTAATATCTAATCTTATCTTTTAATCTCTTTGATTTTTTTATTGTGAGAATTGAAAAAATTAACAACAACTAAGAAACTAAAGAAAGATACTTTTATAAATATACACACCGACTAAAAAAGGATATTTTGTAACTATAATAACCAATTAAATAATTAAGTCTCAATTTTAATTATTCTTTCCACAAGTGCAATTTTTTTTATCAAGTTTGAGTAATAGTGTTTTGGATAAGTTTTTCTTATAAATATTTTTAGAAAACTATAAGAAAAAATTATTTGTTTCTATAACTTATACATTAATTAAAAATATAATTAAAAATAATTTTTTAGAGGAATTAAATTAATAAAATAATTGCAATTTGTAAAAGAAACTAATTGTATTTTATTTTTAACTTTTGTTTTCTACAGTATTTATAAGAAATTAAAAAATGATAATTAAGGATTACTTATACAAATTCACACAACTTCTTTTATGATTACAATTTTTTTTTACAAGTGTAGTTCCAGTTGAAGGACATTAGATTGACAACATTTGTTAACACAATTTGAATAATATGAAAAATGCTCAATTGATGCAGGTCTGATAAAGCTATTAATTTTAATTCAGACATGGCTTTTATTGTTGTAACGTGTACATTATGTAGTAATTTGACTATGGAAGTTATAAACAACCAGAATGTTCAGGAGTTACTTATTCTAAAAAAACTTTAATATTAATGTTCATGTTAAAAAAAAAAAAACTATGGTACATTTTTCATGAAAATATGGAGAATATTTGGACAATTTTACTTATCTTTTGCCATCAAAGCTGAATTAACGAGGGTGATTCTTGCCGTGAAACTTGCCATTACTCATGATTGGTTGATCTAATTTATGGCTTACAAGGGATTCAACGCTTGTTCTTAAAACCTTTTCATAAATGTAATATTATTTCTTGGTTTATTAAAAGTTAGAATTGTTCTCAGTAATGTTATTGATTTCTGTCACCCATATTTTATTTTTTGGAAAAAAATGTGTGTGCTGGTAGATTAATAAAGAATAAAACTATTTTGACGTTACTGTTGCCATTCCATCAATTTAATAAAACTGTTTTATATAATAAAATATTATATAAAAAATAAAATATTATATAAATAATAAAATAATAATATAGATAAGTGTTGAATGAAGGTATTGAAGGAACTGTCAACATATCACCACTCAATTAATAAATCTGGGAGTTGATTTTAAGAATGACTTTATGTGATTTCATATTTTATCAAATTATATTAAGGAAGATTTATTTAGAAATAGGTATAATTCATCAAAGTTTAGATTTTACGTAGTTTTTGTTTTTTCTTTTTTAATAATACGTTATCCCTCTTGAAAGCAAACAATTATTCAACTTTGAGATGTCAAAATTAATTCATATAAAGAGACGTATTTGATTATGTCTTCAAAGTAATCAAATATGTATACATTGGTACCTAAATCTTTGTATATATACAGAAGAAAGTTACACAAAAAAGTTAAATTTTATCTTTTCTTAAAAATATTCATCTCGTTTCTCTTTGAAGAGTACATTTGCACTTTCCATCAGCATGTCCAAACAAGAGAAAACAAATTACTTCTACTATCAAAATTTCTTTTTAGATTGAACGTATTTTTTTATATATATTTTAGAGATATTTTTTTTTTATAAAATGCAATGAATTTATTAAAAAAGAATTGGGTTACCGTGACAACGTCGATGAACTAGAAAAAGGAAAAAGAAATAGAGCGTGTATAAGTTTTAATCCGATGCTACATGCAAACAATTAAAGCAGAAGACAAATCACAAGGATCCATCACTCACAAAACTCAAAACACTACAAAGGGACCACTCTTCACATCACATCATGGCTTCACCCATCAAACCCACCCCAATAACAATACCCACCAATATTCCCTTCGCACCAAACTTCAAACTCATGGAGCCGGCAGAGGAAGCTTCTGCGGGCAAGTCCTTGTTGTCACCATCATCACTATCATCACCAGCGCCACCTTCACCGCCCTTCGTTTTATCAGTCTTCGGCGATGCCCCTTTAGCCTTGGAAGGCGCCGGCGCCGGAGCCTCACTTGGAAGCACGAGGTCCAGAGGGAGAAGCACCTTGTCGACCTGGTATATGGCAAGCTTGTTGTCCGTGTAAACAGTTCCAGTAACGGAGGCATTGACGGCGCCGGTGGCCATGCTGACCTGGCTGCCGCCGAAGGTGGTGACGTTGAGCTGCAATCGTTTGGGGTCGTCGCCGGCCTGAGTCTGAACGGGGTTGGTGAGGGTGTCGAAGTTTGAGATGGAAATGAAGGAAGAGAGTGTATGAAATTGTAAGAGTTCTACTTTTTGTCTGTCGCTGAGAGAGTTGAGGAATCCAGCTCTGAGTTTTGAGAAGGCACTGTCTTCTGGGGCGAAGAGAGTTAACCCTCCTGAGCCTGAGGTTAGAAGCTGTGAGTTTAGTTGGTTGATGAGTTGCGTGGTTTTGAGGAGCCTAATGAGGACGGAGAATCGCTTGGCTTTTCGGAGGATTTGGACTATGTCAATGGAAGGTGGTTTTGGGACAGTGGGAGTGGGGGCTCCAGTTGGCGTCACGGGGACTAAGGGTACTGTGTTGAATCCAGGGGCTGGAGCAGCGGCTGGTGGAGAGGGTGGTGATGGTTGAGGTGGAGATGGGGGTGATGAAAGTGGGGCTTGAACTGGTGAGAGTTGGGCTGAAATGGTGTGGAAGAAGGGGAGTGCCAGAACTAGTAAAACGGAGGCTGAGAAAAGAGTTTGTTGTGTCTTCATTTTAGGGTTTAGGAGATGTAGGGCACTTTGAGGCTGCTGCTACTTGGTAGTGTAGTGTTGTGATGAAAGAGGGGGTAAGAGGTTGGGTTTTATTCTGGGGTGGTGAGAGTGATTTGTGTATAGATAGGTGTGTAGAATTAAAGGAAAGGTGAGTTGCATCTTTCTTATGCAATCATGGAAATGGAAAGGTGGTGCATCTTGTTTGATCAGAGATTTAGGAGGCCAAAGTGCATTGTACTATCTGTGTTGGGGTCGTAGTTGCAATCAATTTGTCCCTCAAAATGCAGTATCTGGAAAAAGAACTATTATGGTGTATGATCTGTTTAGAGGTTTAGTTATAACATCATGATCAATCAAATTATTAGCGCCTAAGCAGCCTTGTCTGCCAGGTTTTGGTACAAGGACTGGGGAGCTAAGAATCACAGTTGAAAGTTAAAACCTACCTTAGTTTTATGTCCTAGATACACCAATATACACTATTTCTTTCCTATTTCACGACCTTGCTTTTTGTACCCCATTTCTATCATTTTTACATTTCATACGAAAATTTTACTGTTTCGTTGGACCGAATGCAACCTGAACATTAGTTATAACAGTTTCTGTATAAAAGAAAATTATATTTTGACAAATTACGTCATTTTCACACATCTTTTATTTAATAAAATATTATATAATAATAAAATAAATAATATATTTTAATATGAAATGGTATATTTTATGGTATATAGTGTCAAAATACTAATACTTTTCTATATAATATATATAATAGGGTGATAATACTTAAATATAATAGTGTCAAAAAATAATGATATGAATGTTTAGAATACGAAGATAATGTGAATATCAATTCTTGAGAGAGGAAATCCCCATCTTATATAGAGAGAGTTTTCAATAAGTTTGGATATAATTATGTAGACATAAACAAATAATTTTTTATAATAAAGTTTAAGAGATTATATAATTAAAAAAAGTTTGAAATTTTTTATTTTACTTACATTTTGCTTTAATTAAGGACCACTGTAAGAATCCTCGTAAAGTTGCATCCAAAGAAATTAATGATTTTAATTTTAACTTCTTTTATAATTGAAAAAATGTTTAATAAAATATAAAAAAATACTACTAATATATTTAATAAAATTTTATTAAATATTAAGTATATATATACTTAATACTTTTTTCCATATATTAATAGAAACATTTTACTAAAAAAATTTCAGCGCCACTTTTTTTTTTCAATTCCAAAAATCATATTTAGTATAATAATTAAATATAATACTCAACAATATTAGTAACATTTATTATTAAATAATCATTAAAAATATTATTAAAAGTTTTCTTAGTTAAAATTTTTATAAATAATTTGATTAATATTTAAAAATATTATTAAAAGTTGTTAGTAATTTACGCAATGAAATGTTACTAATAATTTTTTTTATCAGTAATAAAAATAAATTAGTAACTATATGATGATTTTGAATTTCCATAAATGTAAAAGAATACCATTTATTTATTACAATCATTAGGAAAAGTGATTTCATGTTATTCAAATTTCAAATGTCTGCTGTCAAAAGATAAAGAATACAATCACAAATAAAACAAATCACACTAGTTCAATTGTAAAACAGTCTAAAAATAAGAAATGGTCTTACAAACTTTTGATCTTATAATTTGCCAAAACTCTCCAGCACAGTCTCATAATTTAGTTCCTTCAACCACATTTAAGCTTTTATCTTTATGAAAGTGGGGAAGACACGATATATATTGCGGATTGGCCATAATATTTTTGCCCGCTTTGGTGGAACATCCTCCAAATAAGATAGCACTGAGCGTGCAATGCCAATCCATCGGTTATAATCAAGTGTAAGATGCACAATCAATACCATGAAACCAAGTGCAAAAATGAAATAAAGGATCCATTTGGATAAGAAGTCAAAGATCAACACGGAAGCGGAAACTAGAGCACTAAACATGAGTAGAAGTGAGCTGAAAAGTGACACATTTCTAAATACCAACTTTCTTTGCCGCGGATAGACTCTTCCATTGGTTTTTTCCTATATATAGAGGAAGAATGGTTGAAAATAAAGTTGATTTTTTGTTCTACAATATTTTTTAGACTTTTATATAATTAGTAGAGTAGTTGGGAGAAGTCTATAATATTTTAGATGTCGATGTCTAAAGTTAATAAGGTAGTTGGGAAGTCTACAATTAATAAGGTAATTGAGATGTTCAAATTAATTAGGAGTCTAAAATATTATCATGAGTACTATAAATAGAGCTAGTCATTTGTCACTTGTATCAAGCCATTTTGAGAAGTAAAAGTCTTCTAAAGTTTCTTTCCTCTTCTCTGAAATCATTTTCCTTTATTTTTTAGGTTATTTTTCTTTGGTTATATTCTTCTATTCTTTGAGTGTTCAGTCTTGGGCCAGCAGACTTTTTTTTCTTTTTTCTGCTGTTCTTTTATATTTTACATGGTATCAGAGCAAGGACTCTAGTATCGTGTGTCAAGATCCCTTGATGGAAAAATCAATCGATACCTCAAAAATGGATTCAAGTGGCCGTAGTGGACTTGGTATTGAGGTATTAAATCAGTCCAACTACAAGGAATGGAAGACTTATATTAAGTCTTACCTCGTTGGTGAAGATTTGTGGGATGTTGTTGATGGGATTAATACAACTTCTCCCATAGACGAGCAAGGAAATGCTGATGCATTCAAAAGATGGAAGCAGTTGAATGCAAAAGCGGAGTTCGTGTTGAAGCGGTCGATTTCTCACTGCTTGTTCGATCACATCATGCGGTACAATTCAGCCCATGAAATTTGACAAACTCTTGACAGACTTTTCAATAAGAAGGATGAAGTACAACTTCAGATTTTGGAGAATGAACTCGCTAACACCACATAGGGTAATCTCTCCATTTCTGAGTATTTTCTTAAAATTAAAAATCTTTGTTTGGAGATTTCCTTGTTAAATCCAGAAGAGACAATTTCTGAAGCTCAGATAAGAAGAATTATTATTTGAGGATTGAAGCCATATGTGACATTGATACAAGAATGGGTTCAACAACCATCTTTGGAGGAGTTCGAAAATCTACTATCCTCTCAAGAGTCATTAGCAAAGGAAATGACTAGTGTCTCAATAAAAGAAGTAAAAGAAAGTACTCTCATAGCTAGGAAGAAGTCTTAAGAGTAAAGAAAATTAAGATAGCCTAACCTCTCGTTCACACAACCAAAGCAACTCGACATTTAGTTTAGAGAGATTCAATTTTGGATGGTGACGACATTTCAATATATAGATTGGTTATATTATATAGGTTCGAATAGAATTAACATTACTCAAATTTATATTATTTCAAAATTTAAGAATTAGTTATAAAAATTATAAGAAAGTATACAATACTCATATAACAAATTATAAATAAGTATCCCTATTAATTTTAATTTTATTTTTTGCGGTTAAAAAAATTATAAATTAATTAGAATTTACTCATTCTTTTAATGGCTTAAATTAGATTCTCACTTCCGAAGATTTATATGGTTGCCTTATTTCAATATATAACACACACATATAATTAAAAATTAAAATTATAAATAAAATAATTTATTTGTAAAAATGTTCAAAGTTAGATAAGAAAGACTACAAATACTAAAAATATCATAAATAAAATTTATTTAGAAGATCAAATCAACTCGTCAATTTCTGCATACAGAAGCTGATTGAGTATTTACTTTTACCAAACCTAACTAAGAAATTTCATCTAACAAGTATTAAGCTATTGTTGTGAAAAGATATATATATATATATATATATATATATATATATATATATATATATATATATATATATATATATTTTTTTTTATTTTTTTAAAATTTAATTTTATATATTTTTTTTTAATATATATTTTCATATA
>Ga0099825_1009415_pt1 | contig 11170 bp, 7 predicted proteins | sample SiratroredBW_FD_76838 | JGI IMG/M metagenome (GOLD analysis project Ga0099825, IMG submission 76838) | Root nodule microbial communities of legume samples collected from California, USA - Siratro red BW | ecosystem: Host-associated > Plants > Roots > Nodule | place: USA: California | collected...
AAATATATATATATATATATATATATATATATATATATATATATATATATATATATATATATATATATATATATATAAAATAGAAGCTACCATTTTTAGTTATAAAAATTTTAATGTTTAATCATGACACTATAAAATAATTTTATACTATCATTCAACTATAGATTATTATTGAATGATAATTTTACACGATTTTTCACTAAAAACATATAAGATGTTTTATATTTATTGGTAATATTCTATTACATATTCATACATGGATATTTTTCAATCTAGGGAGTAAAAAACGAAGTCTATTGTAGCTATATTGACCTGACAAACTACCAATGTTGAATACAATTTTTTTTTTTTTGTTAAATAAACCATCTCCACAGTCGTACATGCATTTGCTCCTCAATCTAAATCATGGCCCTTTAGTTGATTCTCATCCTTAAAAGGAGAAAGACACTTAAATTTTGTGCTCCAAGAAATATTCTTAGGTGATGGTGGTCACGAATAAAGAATATCTTCCACTCTGTGGATGTTTTTAATGTATTTAGTATTGGTCTAAGCATTAACTTTATAGAAATGAAGTTAACCATTGAAGAGACAGATCCCTGATATCATGATTCAGCCAATTATTATTAGACAGTGTAAGCCAACATTAGTTAAAGCACATAGTTAAACATTTAAAATTAACTCTCATTCTTTTAATAAAAAAATATGATCATAGAGAGTGGTTGTTGAGTAAATAGTTCAACAAAACTACTTAGTATTTAAGATTGTTTGTAATTTAAACATGTTCAATAACCCTCTAAGTAGACACCTACTAATGGCCCTTAACATACCTTTAAGGAACAATAGCATTGCCTTTATTTATTATCAGTTTTACTAAAACACTGAATAGTAATGTTCAAATAAAACATATAGGCAATTAAAAAGCATAATTTATTTGCCAAAATCAAAATTTTGATCTGATTTGATTTAACTTCCGTGTACATATGAAAATCTGATTCCTCCATTGAATAGGAAACTTTAGGCTCTAAAAAGGGAGAGGAGTTTGGATAAGTTGCTTAAAAGGGCCATAGCATCAGGGAGAATATTAGCAGTTAACACAAACATTCCCACAAAATAAGTATATAAAAGTTATCCTCATGTGATTGAGAATATATCTAATGTTCTTTCCAAGGCACTACTAACCAAAGTAGAAATGCCAAACAGCTTCTAATGTCACTGCAGCAATTCATTGCACAAGTCTATAATATGAAGAAAATCTTAATTTACTTCTTCGGATTATAATTCATTCTCCAAATCTTATTTACTGGAGTTAACAATTCAACCGCGTTGCATTAGTTAAAGGCTCTTTAAGGGAACCTCAATTGCAATCTCAACAGTTATTTGATCCTATTTATAAAATTAAACTCTAAATCCTAACATAATTGAAGTTTATATTCTTAGTAATATACCAACTCATTCTAAATTCATTGTTGGACCACTTACATTTGCCACACTCGTAGCTGATAACTGTGGTGGGCATGAGAGAAACTATAAAAAATTACCTAAATTGCAATAATTCATAATTTTCCTTAAAGACGACCTTAATTATAGTGCCTCATTGATACATATTTGATCTTCCATCCACTAAAAATGATTTAAATAATCATATCTACCAGAAATGTGATTTAACGTGCAATTTTTCCCTTATAGGCTACGGAGTTGAGAAAACCATAAACAAGGATTGCGTTCATAAAAAGACACCTTTAAAGAACGCGTTTTACTTGATTGTTGAAATATTTGACGATTGATACCATAATGTACCTACTAAAAGCTCATTAAGGAGTAAAACCCACCTCAATGTCTTGATTTAAGCTTTAACTACACAATGGGTATAAAAAACCACCTATAATTGAAATTTATAAAGAAAAATCTCTTTCAACTTGACTTCCATGCACCACTAATTACAGGCTTTTCCTCTGACCAACCAAGTTTCATGAGATATGGATATAGCCGGACCCCAAAAGGGATGATAGCAGCAACCAGACAAGATCTGTAACTTATATCAGGTCACAATCATATGATCGAAACCTCCTCCAGCTTGTAGTGCAGGAACTCGATTCACTCCAACGTTGTGAAGCAATTGTTGTAGCCACCTCCTAGTTGTAGGGTCTTCCTGAAGAAACAACCGTGACAGATAATGTAAGCAAACAAAGCATGCATTTTGGTACAAGAGAAAACTTAAATGCAATTATTTAGGTACTTCTAGCGTTATTTTCAAATAAGAATTAGTTTCATTTTCATAGTGCTAGTAATAAATTTACATTAAAGATTAACATAGGTTCCTTTGTCAAATGGTGTCGTTTTTCAATTAAAATTGGAATTTCACCTTCATAATTCACGTCATAAATGTTTACATTAAAGATCAACATAAATTCCTAAGGTTAAGCTCTAATTTTAACTGAAAAAACACCAAAAACACTTTAAAGGAAGTGTGTCTAGATTTTGCTATATAAAATTAACTTTTCTAGTTACTTCACTAGAACCCGTCAACTCATGATTTCTGTAATCCTGCCATTCAATTTATTCATTAAATCAAATTTGTGTGTCTACAAGTACTTACACGAAGGCAACTGCTGAACGTAGCATCTCTTAACATGTCTGGTAGACAGCTTCGTAATGCATCACAAGCCCTGTTTTAACCCGAGCAAAGTTTAATTGGAGACAACGAAACTTGAAAAGAAAAACAGCAGACAAGAGGCGAATGAAGAAGGAACAAGTACGTAGATGCAAATTAGTAACTAACCTTGGATTATCTGACAGGCGAAGATAGCACCGAATGATATGCTTCAGTAGACGAGAGGAGGGTTGCTCAGCAAGAGCTGCCACCATGTTCCCCAAAACTCTACCTACCGCAAAAAAGCGCTCAGCTGTAGTACAAATATAGTCCAAGCCAACATCGTCCAACAGAATTTTTTGAACAATAAATGTTGCAACCTGGGGTAGTAGAGGTTTCATTAGACAACCATGATCCATTTTGCTATTATCTATGTATATATAGACGATTAGAGAGAGTGGCAATTTAAAATGACCAAGTGGCTTAATATCTACAGAACAAAGGAGATCAAGAGTTTACATCTTTGGCATTCATAACACAAAATCGTGAATCTATGTCAAATATCTGGCTTTAAGATCAAGAATAGTGTTCAAACTCATTACGAATGCCAATGCTCAAATTACATCTTATAAAACTAAACATGCCAGGAAAATTTCAAAGCCCTGTGACATAGCTATAAGCTTAAATTGGGACCAACTGCTCTCTAAAGGAAAAACAAGAGCCACAGATCAAAGTAGTCTCCTCAAGTAGAAGGTTCTATGTCAATTTATCTCATGCTATCTCACTAATAAATATACGAATGCATAACAGATAAATCATAAATGGTTTGTACTGTATTAGAACGAGCAAGATAGGGTCACATAAACACACACGTGCTCACCGGAAAAAAGTGCATATACATGTTAATGAAATAGAGACCATAAAAAAGTGCTTAAAGAAATATGAAGGAAACAGAAACTAAATCCATTTTACCAGACAAATAATGTGATGACATACATTTAGCAAAGACTAAAAATAAAGAATCAGTAAACTCAACTGTTTTGGATAGCTCACTACCCATTTCCATGGTGCGCAAGCACAGAGGAATTATTTCTGTCGAAAGAAGGAAACTTATAACTTCTGTATCATCAACCTGATGGATAAAAGTCAGCCAGAAAAAAATTGTCACAATTGACAAAAACACAACATATTAAATAAGAATTATAATAATAAAACACAACGAGAATGTAACATGACAGTGGGACTAAACTTTGTTCCTTGATAGTGAATAACCCATCCTAACAAATTGGATTTAGGGATTTGTGTCAAGAATGTGGTGATAATTTACATTGCCATATAATCATCAATCATTGTCATATAATTTTTTTTCTAGTAGATATTTGCACCCAACAGATGGGCAAGGAAGAAATACCTTAACCAACGCACCAATGACACCAAGACTGGTAAGCCTCAAGTACTCAAATGGTCTTGACTTGCTTGTTGTGTTAAGGAAGGGGTACAGATATAAAGGTATATGAGCTGCAGTGGAGAAAAAAGCAAGTGCAACAATTCATTGTATGAAACATCAAACACTTCATGTACTATTCTTTAACAAGCAAAAACTATAATGGATTGTGAAGTAAAAAATCTCACTATTATTCAATACAAAAAAGGTAATATAAAACCAAATGCTTCTCGCCAAACAGGTTTAGAAGTCTATAGATATTGGACGTACAAAATCTAACACAAGAAGGTAAAAGTTATGCAGCTAAACTGGGAAGTCATGAATGACCTACAGATAGTGGGAGAAAGGAACTTGATTTTTAAGCAACACAGGAAGTCCTAAGATGTGAAAGACTGACAAGATTCACTTTCAGTCATAGAAGATATATATTGGATGGAAGATTTTCAGCAGACCATCTTAAAAATCATTCAGGATAAGATATCCTCCAACCCACGTTACAAATCGATTAAAAACAAAACAGACTAAACCAAAGCAATCAGCAAACAGCAATTCCAACATATGCATTATATTACAGTGAACAATTTCAAGAAGAACGAATTAAATTTACAAAAGAGGATCTCTGCATCTGTTTATGCAGTAAAAAATTATCATAAGCAGAAATCAAATTAAAAGGCTAATATTGACAAATAATGTAAACCCAAAAGAAAATTATTGACAATTCAATCAACCCCCTAAATCAAAAAGTCCATATGCCATCTATGATTTAGCTCATGAACTTCCCAATTCATTATATTATCCAGATGGCATCAACCAAATCAAAAAAAAGCCAGACATCATCTTCTAAAGCACTAGTGGATATAGAAAACATATTGACACTATCAGAGTGTGTAACACAAAGGAGATCAATAGAAAATCAGACAGAAGTTCCAAGTCCTTCAGATGAATGAGCAAAGTGACGATACCATTGAGGAATAGCATCCTTGTATCAGGGTGAGATGCTACACACTGAAAAAGAAAATTACAAGGGAAAAGAACTCAGCAGCATTAGTGTTTTGTTTATTCTGTTCATAACATATTTTGAAAGGACAAAAGTGACAAGATAAAAGAAAAAGTATGATATTTATGACATGCTCATCTTCTAAGCAGCTTGTTTTCAGAATTAAGAAGCTTAAAAAACAGTACTCAATAATGTGTTGTTTGCTTTTCTCCTGTAAAGAAACAAAATAACCTGGCTAGCATAATGTATTCTGTTGTAGTCCTTTTGAGATGAGTCAATATATTTAATAGAAAATGCATGCTAGAAAGTTGATACTTAGTTTGGGAGTATTTTGGAGTGTGTTTTGTGTGTATATGTTTGTGTGTACACATTGACCAAGGCCGACTAACCAGTCAGAATCATCTAGCATGCGGATATAATTCCACTTTTAGGGCAATGGTTTGCACTTCAATGAAGTAACCGAACTTAGTGTGCTAGAACCAGAATGTGGTTAAAAGGGTATTCTATGCTCTATATATAGGTTATGCCTCCTTGACATTTTGCAACAACAACCAAGCTTTTTACAACTATATGGATGAAAGGACTCCATATTGTTGTACTGTTAATCATGTCCATAGACAAACCAATGACTTCTAAAGCCTTTTTAATTGTTTTGCTTATTATTTTTCTGTTTCTCTATACCTCATGGATAGGGTTATCTTCCATCTGATAATGCTTTTACAAGTCTTCTCCACACATGCCCAAACTACCTAAAGCAAGGTTCTAACACTTTTTCTACTATAGGTACTACAAACTTTCTCTATAGTACATTCATTCCTAATCCAAAATGTAGTGTAATTGACATCAACAATGTCCCTCCTTGACATTTTTTTGAATAATAGTTTGGTGTTCTAGAATATGGTAGTCATGTAATGAAGTTATTCACTAAAACAAAATGAATGTCACAGTAAAATACAGAACACAACTTGATAGGACAAAGTCATCTGACCTGAAGAAGAGCAAGAGCATTACACACTCGATTTGATTGTGCAGGAGTAAGATTTGGTGGTGAAAGAACAGGGTAAATTGAAACTATTTCCTGAAACAAAACACAAAATCAAATCCTTGTAAGTGGAGGAAAATTGTGAGGAAACTTGCTACTGGAAAACAATGAACAAAACTGCTATGCTTAAGGAATGAAATGAGACATAATTTTTTTCAAGGACACAAATGCTTATAAAATATGAAATCAAATTAAATCTGGAGAAAAATTAAATCTACAACGCACACAGCTGCAAAGACAATAAAATACAACATCCGAATTAAATGAGCAATAACTAATAGTACGTTTAGTTTAGTTAAAGGGAAATAAAAGAAAGGATAGAAAAATTTTAGATTTGACCTCCTTTTGGTTCATAAAGTTGGAAGGGAGGGGTAATAAAGGAGCTGAAATCCTTTCCTTCCTATTTTTGACTCAGCTTCAATATTGGCAAGATTTGGAACAAAGGGAAAACAATTTTTATTATTTGGACTATGCATCTAAGTTTCCTGGAGATTTTATTTTACCTACCATCTCTTCTATTGCTATTGAGAAGAGTATACGGTAAACTCTTCATATTTTTCCCCCCTTCTCTTGAACCAAACCATATAAGGAAACTTCTCCCTCCTTAAGGCTGGAAAAGTGCAGTTCAGAGTATGCAAAGTATAAAAACTTACTAATTACCAAAAGAATGATTGGCTTAGCTATTAAGACCAATTTATAAAGTTAACAGTTTTAAACAAATTTTGAGTTATATCACACCATCACAATTCACTTTCATCACCCATCACCACCCATCAGTTTAAAATTTGGTTTTGCAAAGGAAAAATGTTGGAAGCAACATCAACTTATCAAAAGATATGACAGAAGAATAAATAGAAAGGCAATAACAGTGAGAGCACAATAAACTTTTGTTCTCTGCTTATCTTTTATTGCTCTATTGCTCTATTTTTAAATTCATCTTTCTACTCATAATAGCTATGTTATAATTAACATTAAAAACATATAATTAAAGGTAATAATTATGACCATTCACATTCCTGCTGAAGAGAAACTCATACCCCCAATTATTTGAGTTTAATGCTAACAAAAATTAACAAGAATGATTAATGTAAAGTATGGTAAAAGATACAGGCAAGGAATATGTCACATAAGTCAGATAGCGTACCTGCAAAAGTGCAGCAATAGTACCAAAAGAATTCCATAACAAAGGAGCAAGATCTTGAAATAGCTCCCTCTTCTAAATTTCCAAAACAAGAAAGAAAAACATTGATCAGATACCTCTATGAGTGCATCAGCAATACCACAAATTTCTCTCTAAAAATGGTGTGCTACTAAATAATTTTACCGATTTACACAATAAGAACAACCACCAAGCCTTTTCTTACTAGGCAGGGTTTGCTAATCAAATGATGTCATACTGTTATGCTGTAAATCATGTCTTATATTCACACACATGATATTTAAAACTTCTAATATTATTTAATAGAACTTACATATTTGAATGAAGTACAAAGGATTGCTAGTTGAAATCTGGAAAAAAAGAAGAACCTGCACACAATGACGTACTTGTTCTAAAGAACAGCCTAGGTTCAAAATTGAAAATCATATTGGACTGATGCAGAACATGAAAAGGATGGTGCTTCAAAATGCTAGGTTGAACTTGGGTTCATGATGGCCAATTAGCTTTACTTGGCTTCACCATGGATTTTGAGAGTTTAGATAATTTTTTCTTAGCATTGTCTAAGATGTTAATTGGGTAATGACAGTTCATTATTCAGAGTTTAAAATTTTCTGATTGGGGTCGGCAACTACTTAAATGCTCTTTGTATCTCCCCCAATCAGAGTGGATTTGGCGGTTCAACCTTATTTTCTCTCTCATTTGATTCTTTTAATTTTTTTCAGATTCTGAAAATTGGCTCCAACTCTGCATCCAAAACAGATTCTACCATCTTTTCTAACAATATTTTATATATTACGAAGACAGTCTAGCTATTCCACTTGGGCTTCTAAAGGGTAATGGTTCAGTGGGTGGGTTGGACCACAAATCCCATCTCACTACCACTGATGAATTCATCCCAGAAGAGGAGCACGAACAATGGACAAAAGATGGATTTCCTAATATCTCTTGATACTGCTTGCTCCATGACGATTCAGCAGCCCTATGTCTACTTATCTTGGGAGTATTCATGGTGCCTTACACGATTTTAATGTGCTACCACCAAATGTAGATATAAAGAAAGAAATTGACAACCACAGTACATTTTTTATGACTTTAGCTTTGTATTACTTGTCTCAAGAATATGCTGCTACAAGTGATCAGATTTTTGGATCACCAGCAACCCTACTATGACTTCTTCCTCTTCTCCACTCCTTCATATTCCTCCAAAAATAAACATGAAAACACATACATCTTTTGTTGGGGAGAATTTTGCATTTGCATCTTAGAGTAGTTTCACACAGGTAATTCTAAAAATCATTTAAAATGTGAGAATTGTCACCACAATGGCCATACCATTGATTGGGGTTGGAAGCTACAAAGGAAACCTCCTTGTTCGACTAATATTGCATAGGCATCTAATATTGAGAAATCTATTGCTCATGACCAACCTTGTGTGACTCCAACAACATATGAGGACTTTCTCCAAGGGTGTGAGAATGGTCAAACTGCTACTTACACTGCTTCAATGGCACAAACTAGTAAATCTTCTACTTGTCTCTCTCACTTTCCTTCTGGAGGTCTTTGGATCGTTGACTCTGGTGTAACAAATCATATACTACGGATCACAAACACAAGCTTGCAACATTAGCACTACCCACCCCCTTCCATCCCTTACTGCTGACTTTGATTTTTTATGTACCTAATTGTCCATTTAATTTACTTTCAATCACCCAACTCACCAAAGCCCATGGCCTTACCTTTAGTTTCACTAAAAATACTATAACTAAGGATGACAACAAGGCAGAACAGGTGTGGGTTTGACTATAACCATCACTCCCAATGTAAAAATTCATATCCATCCCCATCCCTAATACCTGATTGATATGAAATTTGTGTCTCATCTTCATTCAAGTATGGTAACAGGTATCCACATATCCACATTCATACCCATCCAAATGTTTATTAAACATTTCTTTTACAATAAGTAAAATAAGATAATTGTGTATTAATTCATACCCACAATGTCATTCAACCAATGACATTATTAGAATAAGGTTGTCCTATCTTATTGGCTCATCAAACAATTGATTAAAATAAGATAAGATAGTTATTCCTATTCCACCTTCATTATTCTAGCCAATAAAGAAGTCCCAAGGTTTTGAGATTCAACCAACTCAAATTAGGTACATATATGACTTACATATATAAATTATGACAAAATTAGGCTATACAAAACTAGTTTTGAAGGCACATACTATAATTTTGTTATATTTCTAGTAGTTAATGTGACATCTTCAATACACCCCCTCACACCAAAAGACTAGACATTTTAGTGGGTGACTAGATATTTGTGGGTGCAATTTGACCATATATCTCTCTAATAGATGTAAGATCTCCAACATGATCTTACAAATGACAGAGGATGGTAGAGTAGAGCAGTAAACCACAAAATGGGATGGCAGCATGAGCATTATTCTAATAATTTTTATATATTAATATTAATAATATTTTTTAACATATATTTTTATATATAGTTTGTATGATATAGCCATATGTGTATTTCATATGTGTATTTTTTAATTATATTTATATTATTTTTACTTATAATTATATATATATATATATATATATATTTCTTATTATTATATTATTTAAAAATTTACCATTGTTTAACCGCATAATTATTGGATTTTGTTTCTGATACCTAAAATATTTTCTTTAATTTTTTCATCCCTAACCAATTTTTACTTTCATTTTGGTCCCAAAAGCAAGTTAGATAATGTTGACAATAAAGTTTTGTAGATAACACTTTAGAGACAAAATAAAAACCGAAATGATTATTAAGAATGAAAGAGTTAAAATATTTACCAGGGACCAAAAAGAAATTTTGATAATTTATAAGGGATAAAAAACATATTCAACTCTTATCTACCTGATTATATTATATGTTATGTTTTATTCAGTTTTTATTATTATTAGTTAACTTTTATATTTTAATATTCTTTCCAATTTCTTATATCATAGATTATGGTTTATTTACTTTATATTATAATATAAAGAAGAATTCATCAATAACAAGTTTAAATTCACCCATGTAAATATGACACAGGAGTGTTGAACTCAAATTGGCACAACTTGAGGTCGAGGCCCAATAGATAAGAAATGAGAGAAAAACACATTGAAACCCCAAGGACCCGACCCAATAGGTTCTCTATTACCTATCTCTCGAAGTGAACAATCCTGGACAAAACAGTATGGAAGAGTGAGAGGTCAAACAAAAGTGTGAAGGAAGTCCTAAAGTGTTTGGTGATGCAAATTTCCCTTGAACTTCAAAACACCACATAAGGGTGATAGTGATAGTCTCTCTCCACTGCTATTGTGGTGGGTTTAACCACAACGTGAAAATGTTATGAGACAGTGTTGCCGCCACACCTCGCTGCCACAATAGCAGTGGCTATTTGTAACCAGCAATAAGTCCAAACTGCAGCTAGCAAACGGTGGTGGTTTATAACCATCTATAAGTCCAAACTACAGCTAGCAAGCGGCTGCTGTTTATGACCATCAACAAGTCCAAATAACAGCTAGAAAAGTGGTGGCTGTTTATACCCATTGATAAGTCCAACAACAATTGATAATGAGAGCAGTAGCTATTGATAACTATGGATAGGTCCACAGTAGCTAGCAAATGGTGGCTATTGATAACCATGAATAAGTCCAACAACAACAACTACCTAAGATACACTTTTAGAATTTGAGTTTAAGCCTAAGTCAAACTCACAAACTGAATATAAAATAGAGAATTGTCTCCCACTGTAATCTGATAGTATCACCCTAGTCAATGTAAAATTTTCAAACATCCCTAATTGATTCATGTCGCTAAATCTAACAAAAGGAATTAATAATATGTATGTCAAAGCCATGAAAACAAGTTACCACCACCACCACCACCACCACCACCA
>Ga0099825_1009421_pt1 | contig 11158 bp, 6 predicted proteins | sample SiratroredBW_FD_76838 | JGI IMG/M metagenome (GOLD analysis project Ga0099825, IMG submission 76838) | Root nodule microbial communities of legume samples collected from California, USA - Siratro red BW | ecosystem: Host-associated > Plants > Roots > Nodule | place: USA: California | collected...
TATTACTATGTTATTTTATTTTAATTTAAAAATAATAATAATTATTATTAAATTCATATGAATTATTCTTATTATTATTATCATTATGTTATTTTGTTTTAATTTAAAATAAATTTGTATGTCCTAATTTTTTTATTACAGTTTTGTTAATTACTATTATTAATTTTTTTGTTAATTGTTAAAGTAATAAACATAGTACTAAATAATTAAAAAATTATTTGTTAATTATTATTATATAATGATTATTATTTTTTTTTATTAATTGTTAAACCTAACAATCATAATATCAAATAATTAAAAAATGATTGCAGAGAGAGAAATTATTTTAATCAATATTATTAATTGAAATCGCCAACATGTTACTTTTATTTTGACCAGTTTGAAATTATGTCTATCTAGCTGGCAGAATTTGTCCATTTTGGTAAATAATCTTTTTTATACCCATTTTGGGAAATAAAATGGAAAAGTACACCAAAATGGGAAAAAAGTCATAAAAAGTATACATACAAGGTATTGGGGTAAAGAAAAAAAGATCTTCTATTTAGGTTAGTCAAGAGCGATCAAAAACTTCAACGACTATAACAAATTAGTGCCCACTGTACGGCAGGTAAATTTCCATGCTCCCACCTTGAAAAAAAAAAACTCTGAGAGAAAAAAAACTAAGACAAACCCTGAGCAAAACACTTTGTGAGAAACCCTGAAAAAATGAGAAATAATAGGTAACACACACTCACTCGAGGAAACGGTGACTCGCCAACTCTTCAACAATTTTTGGACTAAATGGGTCACCGAATGGTACGTTCCTAAACTAAACGGGTCATCGAATGGTACATCCCGAAAGTAGCCACCGAATGGTGTGTCCTTAAACTAAATAGGTCACCGAATGGTGCATACTTAAAGTGGCCATCGAATGCTGCATTCCTAAAGTAGCCACCTAATGGTGTGTCCCTAAACTAAAGCGGCCATCGAATGATGCATGTTAATGAATCATAAAAACTTGACAAAAAGGTGCATATTAATGAAAATCGCAAAGTGAAAACCGAAAGGCTTAATGATGCGGAAGAAAAAAGTCAAAGTCGAAAGACTTAATGATGCGGAAGGTGAAAGGCTCAAATACGTAGCCGAAAGGCTCGATGCTATGGTAGTCAAAAGACTCGATGATACGATAGCCGAAAGGCTCGATGATATGACAATCGAAAAGCTCAATGATATCGTAGCTGAGAGGTTCGATGATATTGAAGTTGAAAGGCTCGTGGGAAGCCGAAAGGCTCGATGATACAGAGCCAAAAGGCTCAACAAGGCGAAAGCTGAGAGGCTCAATGATGTCAAAACGGAAAGCCATGACCAAAAGGTATGATGATACGAAAGTCGAAAGTCATGCCTTCTCAAATCTTTGAGACATGCCAAAACCAGTCTACAAAAGCGTACCACCTCGAGGTTTCGAGATATATACCTGATACATCTATTATATTCAACTCATGAGATGTTGTCTGCAATTTCTGCAACTCAAAGGCTGGGGGCCTGTGTCTGTTTGGACTGGGAGTGAATTTTAGACCAAAAATGAAATTATGGGGATAAAAAAAGTAATCCATTTATGGCTTGGAAATTGTATAAATACACGCCTATCAGAAAAGGTCCAATTAGGAAACCTAATTCAAATGTTAACAAATCACAACCCACATAAATTATCATTCTCTACAACTATATTTGCCTATGGATACTGAATCATTAATAATAACTAAGTTGACTTTAAATTTAACATCAAAATACATAAAAGAAAAAAATATAAATATAAGACATCGGGATATGAAAAAATAATTTTCTATTTAAGCTAGTCAAGAACGATAAAAACCTCAACAACTATAACATGTATATAATTTTTTATTATCACTATATTTTAAAACTAAAAACAAAATAGTGAATTAAAATTATCTTGAACTATATATTATACATAAGTGATTATTGTAAATATATATTTTGTGTGATGATTAAATTAATTAATGATAAATGATTTTACCGATAAAATATAAAAGGGGTTTGAGTTATTTTCAGCAATAATAATTAATTATTAATTAAGGAAAATAATATTCATTCTTCAAATTCTATTGTCTCTCTCATTTTTTCCTCTTGAATTTTTTTTTTTGAATAATTGTTTTAAATTAAGATTGATAGTTGATCTAAAATTGCAGCAATAAATAATATCAATAATAAAATTGTATCTTTTCAAATTTTATTATTGTTATAATTATTTACTTCATAATAACTTTTATAATTTTATTATTGAATTTTGTATTATATTCTTCTTAGAATTTTCTTAATATAAAATATAAAATATGATTCTGTTTTTAGAATTAAAGAAAGATGTTATCAGCCAAGAAAAATCGATAAATAGTTTTAATACTAATTTTTTTAAATACATAAAATAATTTTTTAAGATAAAAGGTACTAAAATTAAAAAATATATATATAAAGATAAAAAGGTATTGAAGCCTACATATTAACTTTTATTTACTTCCTTGCAGATCCATTCCCGTCACCTTATGCGCCAATTTTTAAGATTCTCTTAAAAGTTTAGAAGCGTGGACTTTTTTAGGACTTTTTTGAAAAATCAAATTTCCGAAATTTAAATATTGTATTACGAGAACTTTGAAATAAGGTGCATGGATATCATAACTTTGACGTAACTTCATTTGAACGCCGAAATAAAATCAACTTTGACAGAAAAACATCTAGAATGAAATTTATTACGATTTTGTGAACGAGGGAAATATACGACTATAGATATAAATTTAACTAAAGTCAAATTGACTTTATGTTAGGATTCCTTAAAATATACATAAATTTCATTGTGAAAAGGAAAAACGGGGAAGTGAAAAGGTTTGAGTTTTATTTGCCAAAACTTATTTTGTAATATATAAACGTTGTCTTTTATCTATCTATTTACTTGTGCATATATAATTTTTCTGAAAGATATTTATTAATGATGATAAGTTGTTAATAAGGGTTACACCTTTTTATTAAATTGTAGAATTTTAGTAGTAGAATACTAGATGATAATTTTTGAATAATGAATTAGGGTTGATATGTATTTTGGTTCAAAGTTTTATTTAATCAATTTAAGTCAATTCAAATAAAAGTCATCTTTTTTTTTTTCTTGAGAGAGGTATATTATATCTATAATTTGTTTTTCTAAATTCAAATGTGCTATTCAACTACTCACTGTTAAACTCTTTGTAATTGATTATTCAGGTATTGAGTATCAATAAGATTTTTATTTTTTGAAAACAGTTGTTACTAATTCAAATTCAGTTGCTTTTATCGAGGGAATAACTCAATGTGTTATGGTATGATTGATGATCATTATTCTCATTCAAGAACCGACTTGACATATCACTTGTCCTGACAACTCACTTTATTAGTATGCATATCATTCCAAGAGTTATGTTCTTATGCTTAACACTTTAGAGAACAAAATTTAAGACCATGATAGTTTTATCTATAGGGCGATCTACATAAGCTCGTCTAAGGCGCAACATATAAGGGTGATTATGATTGGATTCGCTCACTAATGAGTCTTAACACATCCCCTACAAGGAAACACCTTTATATGTCATCTTATTTGTGTTTGGTTAAGTATTTTCCCATGTCCAAGACGGTTCAATATGTAAAAGATTATCTAATGTTTAAGTCACTAAGAGAGAATAATAATAATAATAATAATAATAATAATAATAATAATAATAATAATAATAATAATAATAATAATAATAATAGGATAAAAATAAGAATGAAAAGAGATTGTGATACTTCTTTATTAAAAGCATGTATATATAAATTTTTAAGCCTTCATACACTAAGATAAATAAGATAAGACAATACTATCAATTAGTTGAATGGGTAGTTATAGAGAATTGAGTCGTTGTCTAATAGAATTCATTTCATATATATGAGACATTCAAGTGAAATTTTATCTTAACTCAAGAGTTGTATGTACATAAGTTCCATAAGTTTAGAAGTTGATAGAATAATGTTTAAGCAGGTGAACACTTTTATTCTAATTTTTATGGATGAGTAAGCTTTTACAACTATTGTGATATCCTTATATATTATATATTATTTCTCTTTTTAATATAGTTTCTAAAATAACAGAGAAACCAGAAGCACACAACAATAAAAATAAAATAAAACTTTCATTCGATATTCAATACATTAGATGATTCAATCTGGATTGTTTACACAAGTCTAACTATGTAATTTAAGAAAAAAAATACTTTATCTCATAATAGTAAGACAAAATTGGAAAGGTTTTCATCTAATACTTATAATAAATTTGATCATTTAGGAAATGAATTTGTACGATAATCTACAAGTTCAAAATACTTTTATCTAATGGTTATTTACTTTGAAGTACCTTTATCTAATACTAATTTTAAAACATTTCCATCTACTAGTGAATCAAAATAATTACTTAAAACGATTGATTAGATGAATTTCGTAACATATAGAAAATCTTTTGCAAAAGTAGTATATATGGACTAATTTTCTATCAAAGGAATTCAGATGGTACATGTGATACAAATTTAAATTATTTAATGGCCTAAATAATCAATATCAGGTCTTACGATAATGTACGAAAATATAATATCATATAATCAACTAGGATCTCTCTTAGTATAAATATTATTCGTATATTAGTAAAATTCAATGAACATTAGTTAGAATATAAGTTCTTCTTTTAAGAATCATAAGAACTTATTTAATCTAAAGGTTAATACTTATATTAGATGATCTAGATGAAATGTATATTTAAAAATTTAAATCTTACTAATGACATTAGAGATTGATACTATATCTAATAAGTTAAAGTGCTTAATTAAAATAATTATCTAGTATATTAAACACTAACATAACACTACCCATAAGAAAAAAAAATGATAAATAAAATATAGGATATACTGTCTACATAAGTTAACATAATTCTTTATTTTACATTCATTATAGTCATACATATATATGTATATATATACATATATATGTATATATATATAAAATAGTTTATCTTACATTCTTATTTTCTAATATACATTTTTTTATCTTAATTATATAATAGGAGTCTGATAAGTGAGCGATTTTTTTAAAAGAAGCTGAGTTTTCCATCACATTGGTACTCGATCTATTTTCTGAAAAGTAAGCCAATATCTCAGTTGTGAAGGAGTGAGGAAAGTTAGGAACATCCATCTATTTATTTAGTTGGAGTTCATGTGTGTGGATGTGAGTGTTAAGATAATCTTCACTTCAAAACAGTGGAAGATAAATAAGATAGATTCTTCAAGCGATTATAATCCTGTACATAATTTGGTGAAAATAAAGTAAGAATTATATTGGAAACAATATAAGGAATACCATTAGGAATAAAATAACAATTGTAGTAACTAGTCAAGATAAATGAATAATCAATAACATCACCCTTAGGCCAACAATATAATATCTTCTACTCATTTAATCTTCAAAGATTCAATCCTCCACTGACAAACATTCCAATTAGGTACAACATGATCATGAGACCTAATCTACAAAGGATTGTAATAAAAAATCAATAGAAGCAGTGCAACCAAAGATCAGAAAACCTCAACTGAAAACCTGTATGAAAATCAATAACCAAAGTAGTACTTTTGATAAAAGTAAATAGTATAAATTTATCAAGAAAGGTCATAAGAATTTCATGAAGTAATTAAAGATTTGTTAGACTTAGGAGTATCTCAATGAAAACATAAAAATAGATAGCAATATATACATATATTTTCTTTTCCTTACATTCAATGTTCAAAACAAATTCTTCTTTCTTTCTTTTCCAGCTCTTTTGTATGTGTTTCTCTCACTATTTTCTAATGCAATTCATGCAACTCATGTTCTTTATTAAGGGAATGTTGTAATATTAATCATGCAACAACATTCATTAAAATCTTTTTAACTTATAATATGAATAATTACATTTTTTTTATGATGATCAATGTAAGATGTCTTCTTCTCATGTTTTAGTATTTAACATTGTAACTGCTCAAATTCCCATATATTAGAAAATAATTAATAGTACAAAATAAGAATGTGCATAAATTGAAATCCAACTTTTAATATGCCTCAAAGACCTCAACTCCTTCATCCCACAACAATATGAAATCTTCTACCAATGAGTTAGATAGACATTTATGTCATTATGGGGTTGTCTTGGTCAACATCATATATTTTCTCTTTATACACCACTAATAAGAAAAATTATGAATGATAACCAAATATATCATTGACTATACTTGTTACTTAAGTTACCATAAGGATCCATTCAATCAGTTGCAAGATTAAGCCTAAGATTCTTTGGATCCTCCCAAACTAGAGATATAAACAACAAACTTCTATTATGGTGAATTAACTAAATGCCTTAATAGTCCATCACAATTTTCTCTATATGCATGTAGCATAAGATTCTTTTCATTATTAACATTAACAAACACTAAGAAATTTTTGAAATCAGTAGGTAATTACATACAAATTCAAATCCGTAAGTAAATTTTATTTACGAATTTTACCTATGGATCTGTTATTTATGAAAATATACATAGGTAATTACATATTATCAAATACCTAGGAATTTTTTGGTAGATAATATTAATAATTAATTTTATTAAAATTAATATTACTATTATTAACATTATTAATATGTTTAATATTATACTACTACTACTACTAATTATTATTATTATTAACATTATGTAATTATTATTATTATTTTTATTATATTTAATACTAGTTTTATTAATTTTATTATTATTATTAACATTATTAATATTACTAATATGATTATTAATATCATTAATAATAATATTATTAATTACTATTAATATTAATATTATTATTATCAATATTATACTATTGGTATTAATATTATATTATTAGTATTATTATTAATATTACTTTTGATATTATTTTTATTAATAGTATTATTGATATTATTATTGGTATTTTTAATAATATTAATATTATTGGAATTAATATTATTAATATTATGATGAATATTATTATTATTAATATGATTAATATTATTTTTAATATTAATAATAGTAATACTATTAGTATTATTAGTATTATTAATATTATAATGATAATGATGGTAATAATAGGTAAAATAAGAATAATAATAATGAATATATAATTAGAAAGTTGATAATGGGTGTACATGGACAATAATATTTGTCATTGATATCTCCCTTGTTTCACTAAGTAAATTGTAGTAATCTTCTATTCAACTAATTAAAACATGGACAATAATATTTCATTTCAAGAAGAGTCACCCTTTTATATTCCATTAGTTCATAAACCTTAATTAACAATATTTATATTTCACAAAATTGCAACAACATTTGACATTAATTAGTCTTTAGGTGACATGAAATTAAATTGATGACATCAAATCAAGTGCAATCAAATATAAACCCAAAGTTCAACACAAAATACAATCAATTAAAATTTCATGAAATATATGTGATACAATATTCACGTATTGCATTAATTCTATCAATATTGTAAGTTGGACACATATTATATATGCTCTCAACATAACTAATGTAATACCTCAGATACTACATTTTCTATTAAAAACCTATGCAATATACATATGTTTGTTTTGTAAAAACTCTACTTTCATAATTCCTATGTTGATTTTGTTATGTACAACACTCCTCGTAACTATAGTTTTAGTTCTAAATGAAATTAAATTCTTCCAATATATTAGAATAAACTTGTGGGAAGAGAAAAATAAATAAATATAAAAATTGAGTCCAAATATATATCACTTTCGTATTTTGAAACTTAATTTTGTTTAAAAATAATTTTAAAAAAATGTAAATTGTTTTTAGATGTTTTTAATAAAACAATATAAACTCAATTCTTTAACATAAAATCAAACACATGAAAATTTAATTACCTAAACTCACATATTGATATTTCAACGTGATTCTAAATAATCTAACATGACAAGGCATTTGTTACTCTTAAAGAAGGCGTATAATAGAATTATCGTCTATTACTATATAAGAAGTATTCAGTCACTATTTTCTCAATAGTGCACTACCCACCAGATTTGTTTTTGTTCATTTTTCTCTCAATCACCTACTTTCGTTCACTTGATATCCATATATGCTTGTTTCATTGATGAAATTCTGCCCTATATATTATATTCTATTACTGTGGCAAAAAAATTATTCTCCAACCATTGTTTTCAATTGATGTGTTTGCACTATACTCTTGATTCACTTTTATCCTTCATTTTTTTTTTTTCTCTCTCAATGCTTACTTTTCTTTTTACTTCTCTCTCCCTTTTCTTTGTAGTTGAAGACATGGATTGCGCTCTAATTTTTCACTATTTTTAATTACATGGTACAATTATATAGGATGCACTCTATATCAACATGGAGACAACATTAACTAATTAAGTTATTGTTTGAGCATGCATAAAGATTTAAGCAAACTAAAATACACTGTTGTGTTCCCCACAGTGTCCCCCCAAACCAAAAAACAAACACCATGAAATAATTAACTTGGTAAAGAGGTAGTCATGTGCCTTCCAAAAGCAAGGAATCTGAAGATTTTGTTGCAAGAATGAATCTCTAAGATATGATTATTAATTAAGCAAGAGGTTATAAACCTATTTTAATATTAGAGAGGAAGGCCAATGATGGTGCTTAGGATAATCATGAATGAGCTCATAGGATCTTGTTTCTATACATCTAATGCGCCAGGATCTTCCAACATGTGATTTGAAGAACCAACTCTATAAGGATGTGAACTTTCTCTTCCACCTTTTATTTAATGAATATTTTTGTCTTGATCTCTTCACCATGTTTGCTAGTTCCAGCTAGGAAAATCTCTACATATCTACGACAATGTGGACATATTTAAAACCACGAAAAAAAAAGTTAAATACAATGTTTACTAATGAACTTCCTTTACTTTTTTAATATATATTTTACCATCCAATCTAGATAAACCTAGTTTTTGCAACATTATCTTGCAAAATGATAAAAAGAACATGTCTCTCGATTAAGAAAGAACCAAGTTGATACATTTGAGTATATATATATATGGTTATTATTGGCAGAAAAAATTAAAGACTTTCTTAACATTTTTCCATGTGAGATCTTAGAGACATGTGTAGAGGTTGTGTACTGAATATGATAGAAAGTGATTTAAGATATATTTAAGATTTTGTAGTTTCAACTGTGATTAGACAAAACTACTTCAATATTAAACTTTATTTTTCCAAGTTCACATATAGCTGATTGAGCGAAGATTTTTCTTATCTTAGTTAATTAGAAAATGTTCTTTGGATTTAGCAGAACAATTTAAAGAGTATCAGAACGAAACTATTGTAGTGTTAGAAAAATTGAGGGAAAATCAAATAAAAATAAGACAAAAACTAGATTCATATAAGAAAATAAAATCACTTTGAAGTCATAACCTTAAAAATATTAGATTTCTATATCTTCTTTCTTATAACTATCTCATTTCTACTTACTCTTATATTTATACTCGTACTTAAATTCCTAACATACAAAACATAAAATCTACAAAATTAATCAAGATTAGTTGACTAAAGTATTTCAAATACCAAAAGATGTTTTATTTTTATCTAGTATTTATTTATTTATTTGTCAACTTAAAACATATATAAGAATAATATCATTGAGATTGTAGACGGAATAACCACCTACAATCAAGTGCTAGTGTGAGAAAAACCCTTTCATAAACAAAGGGAAAAACATTAGATCCTATAATCTCTAATTATAGAACTTCAATGAGGATGTTCTTAGAACCATATGATAAAGTTTTCTCCACTGCAAAGGGTAAGCCAAGAGTCAACATATATAATGCGCATTGAACTAAGAGATGATTTGTTGAGTGCTGTTTGGATTGAACAATGTCAATATTGATTATTAGGTCATTATCTACCTTTCTCCACCAACCCTCCTAAGTGATTATCTACATTTCCATGTCCCATAGGTCATTGTTGCTCTTTTAATTTGCATGCGCGCAATTAAAAGGGTGGTGTTTTTCCATCACGTGAACGAATTATAACCAGAACTCCTTCAAGCTACATCATGCTTTTGTCTTAGCAGAACATTTAAAAAGTTTTCTTTTTTATTACATTGAAAGTGTTGAACCTATACATTTTTTTTATATTTTTATTTACAAACTTGAATTTAATATCACTTAGACCTTATGGAGAGATTATTTTTTAATCTCACATTATTAACATGTGATATTTTGTTAAGCATTCCAATTGTTATAATAACAATGAATAGTTCTTTTGGTATGAGTTCTCGTATTTGGTTATTTAAATTTAAAGTGAAAGGTATAAATAATTATTGTTAAAATTTGAATTAAGTATTTAAGATATTATAAATTATTTATTATCTCCTCCCTTCCTCTCTTCTCATCCTATCGTCCCCTGTTTATTGTATTATTGGAAGAACATGATCCATCAAGAATGAGATTTAGTATAATTAATGGAGAAATTCAGTCTTATTTTTCTCATTTCATATTTTATTACGTAATTTAATATTTAATATATTTTTTATTTACATCTTAATAATTTTTTTATTTTGATATTTAATTGAATGTTAACTTAATTAGACTTGATTTATTGAGCACTTAAAATGTATTTAAGAATTATATTCTACTTATTTTTTAGAAAATTATTTTTGAGTGTAAGTTGACCTTATAGTCCGCAAATTTTACAGGATAAATGCCATCTTATTTGACATTTAAGATATGATATTTTTTTTTTGTTTGGATAATGATTGAATATTAGTTCAATTTTGACTTATTTGTTGAACACTTAAAATAAGTTTCACAATTATATTTCAATTATTTTAAGTAAATAATCTTGGAGTACAAGTTAACCTATATGGTCAATGGATTTTGCAAATCAAGTATCATCTATAAAATAAAAGACCTATTTTATGTAAGATATATACAAATGAGTTATTTATATTGCATTTGGGTAAACCTTGATAAGCAGCTTGATAGATATTCTCTCAATTAAAGATAAAATAATCTCCCCCTTTATATTTTCAAATATTCTTTTAAAACAATATTAAATTCATAA
>Ga0099825_1009423_pt1 | contig 11157 bp, 4 predicted proteins | sample SiratroredBW_FD_76838 | JGI IMG/M metagenome (GOLD analysis project Ga0099825, IMG submission 76838) | Root nodule microbial communities of legume samples collected from California, USA - Siratro red BW | ecosystem: Host-associated > Plants > Roots > Nodule | place: USA: California | collected...
GATATTGTATAATTATATAAAGTAGTGAAGTTTTATTGAGATTGTTGAGATTGAAATGGAAAGTGAATGAATAGATGAATGAAAATTGAAGATGTATGATATGAATTGTATGTGATGCGTAGGGATAGTGTTTTCAGGAAATAAAATATCTGTGTAGAGAAATAGGATGTGCATTGTCTAAGGATCTGGTTTAACAATTGATATCCTGACTCTACTAGTAATAGGAATAGATGAATATTACTAGGTGGTGAGAGTCGAAGGAGGTTCATATGACTGAAACTGCAACATGAAAAAGGGTTGGTCAGGATAGTCATATGGATTAACCCTGTCATATGAGATTAATGGTGATGAGATGAGACACACAAATTGGGGTTAGTATGACAGGTGCAGATCTCGGGGTCTATTCAATGCACGAGTCTTTCGGAAGTAGATCGAGTCTGTCTATATTATATGATGTCTTGAGTTGAATGATAGATGTTGTCAATTGATTCTTATGTGTTAAATGATGTATACTTGTGATTATTTGATATTAATTGAGATATTTTGAATTACTAGCTTACCCTTTCTTGTTTGTGGGGTGTGTTTGTTTCTACTGCGATGATCTTGTTATACACGGGAGCAGGTAATATTGCAGATGGTACTGTGGAAGGTGCTATTGAATGAGCCAGTTGCAGCCTTAAAAGCTTTTTGAAAAACAAAAATCCTATTTTGTTTATATGTATATATGTGTAAATGTAATTAGTTATATTTTAATTCCCTATGAAGAAGTAAATCTTTTGAAATACAATGTTAGTGAATGGTCGATTATGCATTATGTTTTAACTACTATTTTGGATAGATTATATGTTATAGTAGATAATTTTTTTTGGGTGTTACAAATTTCATACAAATTTAATTTAAAAAATATTTATTATTATTGAATTCACTTATTATTAATTATTATTATTATATTTTAATTTAAAAAATAATAATAATTATTATTATTAAATTCATATGAATTATTTTTATTATTATTATCATTATGTTATTTTGTTTTAATTTAAAATAAATTTGTATGTCTTAATTTTTTTATTACAGTTTGTTAATTATTATTATTAATTTTTTTGTTAATTGTTAAAGTAACAAATATAGTGTTAAATAATTAAAGAATTATTTGTTAATTATTATTATATAATGATTATTATTTTTTTACTAATTATTAAACCTAACAATCATAATATCAAATAATTAAAAAATGATTGGTCAGAGAAATGATTTTAATTAATGTCATTAATTAAAATCGTCAGCATATCACTTTTATTTTGACCAGTTTAAAATGGCAAAATTTGTCTATTTTGGTAAATAATTTTTTTTCTACCCATTTTAGAAATTAAAATTGAAAAGTACACCAAAATAAAAAAAAGCCTAAAAAAAATCTGAAAAACACAAATGCAAGAACACCATAAATAAATCCTAGATGTAATTATAAAAATTTATCAATCCAATAATTGTTTTTCTCACATAAATAATCTAACTGATTAAGAGTCCGTCTCAACTAAAAACTCATTTATATCCATGAGAACATTCTTAACCTAAAAAATGGAATAAATGATATTTTTGGTTTAAATAGTAGCCGAACTCCTATGTAACATTCTTTTGGGTGGTGCTTCTATTTTATCAAAACCTTAGTGATTTTTGCACTTTAACGGCATCCTCTTTATAGCACAGTTTATTTTTGTTTTTGTTTTTTTCTTTTCTTTTTCGTTTCATTTCGTCTTGCATATTTCTTAAATTGGGATCCATATAAAACATTATAAATCTCATAATTTCCAAATATATAAATAGATGTATTAGTTGTAGGTACATTATCAGCTAGTATAATATGTTTTGCATAATGTTATATAGGATCTACATTATTGCTTATAAGAAAATATCCACATTATTTTCAGATATTAAGGGTAAAATAAATACATGGATACATTATCAATTCCCAATCTAAACACTGTAATGAACTAATGGGACCATTAATCATAAAAATAACAAACTTAGGTGACTTAATGGTTCAAGTTTTATTTGATGAGACATGCAGTTATAATATATTTTAATGATTAGGACCATATATAGTTTCCTAGTTTGTTAATCTAATTAATTAATACTGATATTTGTTCATTTATATTTCATATAATTTATTTAGTAGTATAATAGAACCACTTAATCTGACCACATAAAATAAACTTCATAAATGATAAATAGCTAATATAGTTGCTTTTAAATATTTATATGTTACTAACAGCAGTAAGTGATTGCATTTATGATTTATCCAAATTAAAAAATGTTAGAGTTATTTAATATATAAATTTGGACTGAGAACAGAACACGTATCTGGGGTCAAGGGAGTTATTTAATCGCTTGAAATCGCATTAACTGAGTCAATATCTAAGAACGTGAAACATGACACCCTCACTCGCCATGCTTGCTCCCTGATTTGACTCGTCTCGTGTGTATTTAACTTAACCATGGACCACTCAGTTTTACCCATTAATCTCACTTCAATTCAAATCAAAACCTCCTTTCTATTAATCTAAGCTCACACAACACAAAACCTAAATAATAATAATAATAATATTATGAAGATCCAGTGCGACGTCTGTAACAAACGCCAGGCTTCTTTATTCTGCACCGCCGATGAAGCCGCCCTCTGCGACGCCTGCGACCACCGTGTCCACCACGCCAACAAGCTCGCCTCCAAACACCAACGCTTCTCTCTCACCCACCCCTCTTCCAAGCATTTTCCTCTCTGTGATGTTTGCCAGGTACATCAACAAATAACAGTTAAATGTTTATTATTACATTAATGTTACTTATTATTACATAGTTTGATTTTGGTTTGGTTCTGTTGTAGGAGAAAAGAGCTTTTGTGTTTTGTCAGCAAGATAGAGCGATTCTGTGCAAAGAGTGTGATGGGTCCATTCATTCTGCCAACGAACTCACCAAGAACCACACCAGGTTTCTTCTCACCGGGATCAAGTTGTCTGCTTCTGTCGTGCCTTATTCTTCTTCTTCTTCTTCTTCATTATCATCATCATCACCCAAGAAAAACAAAAACCCTGTTCTTGATTCTTCACACCCACTTTCCAATCCTCCTTCAACACCCTCACCGCCTAAACCTGGGGGAAACTCGCAAACAAATCAAGAACCTGGTTTCGCTGGTAGCAGCATATCAGAGTACCTGATAAACACTATCCCAGGCATGAAGTTCGAAGATTTCCTCGATTCCCATTCAACCTTTGCTTGCTCTAAGGTTAGTTTATTCCACATCAATTCATTAGCGACCAAATTTAGTAAAAAAATGTTTTTTTTTTGTTCTCTTCACAAATATGTCGGGATCATACAAAATTTCAAAAATTTTTGGCTGCTAATTTTAATTTTTGTTGTGGCAACTGATCTCCGTTTAATTGGGTCTGAGATTAAGACTTTGATGATGAATTGCAGAATGGTGATGAGATGGTGTCGGTGTTTGGTGAGGGAAACATGGTTTCGTTCTGCCCTGGTGGGATCTGGGTTCCTGAAGCGCCGTCTTCTTCTGCTGCATATTGGGAACAGATGAGTGAGCAGAATGGATACAGAGAGAGAAGGGAAGGTAACATTAGATCAAGTGTGGGGGATGATAATTTCGTAGTTCCTCAGATGAGTCCTCGCAAGAGATCCAGGCTTCTTTGGTAGAACAGATAGAGCTAGCTAGCTCTGTGACTTGAATTTCAATCTCCCCTTGCTTTATACTGTTAAATGGTTTTGGTTGTTTCTTTGTTTTTCATCATCTCCTTCCTCAAGCTGCTCCTCTCTTGGGTTATCTGCATATTACTACATATTATTACTGTATCTCTTTCAAATTGTAAATACCAACGTTTCCAGATATGTTTCTGCTCTCCGGGCTCAAACTTGGAATTTTTTTTTTTCTGATGCATGTTAGAAAACAACTCTAACATGTGAAAAAAAAAACTATTATTTCTTGACAAAAATAACTTTGTTCTATGTAAAAAAAGAAAGATGAAGTGTTAAGAGCATCTAAAAAGGATATTCCCAAAATATTTAAAGTGGTTTAACAACTTCATCGTTAGAATATATTAATATGGTAATAGAAATTGTTTACATACAAGTAACTCTAAGAAGTATAAAATATTCAGTTATTTAGACTTGTTTAATATTTTTTCAATCTGAATTGCTTTAAAATAATAAGACATTGTATGACTTTAAATGATAAAAACTAGTCATAAATTGTTCTATTAGAGATGTCCCAGAAACTTGGAAACCTTGGCATGATGCTAAGACTAGGATGAAGTCCTTGAACTTTTCGTTAAAGGATGATGTGAACAGGAAGGGCTATAGTGAACTAATTTGGGAAAAATAACAAATTCAGTTCACTTATAAATTAAAATTTATCAGAATTAGGATTCCGAGAGTATCACTTGCCTTAAACATTCACGTTGCATGAATGAAATAATATCATATCTATCTTTTTCTACTAAACTTTGTGTCAAAATCATCATAAAAATCTCATAACAATAACATATAAATCTATTTAAAGGATTAACGTTCAATCTAAAATATTAAGACAATAAATTTTTATATTTTTTTATGTTTTGCTCAATTTTATATTTTTATTCAAATGATAGTGTGAAATTGAGAGAGATGTGGAACACGATAAAAAGTGGAGAATTAAAAGGGTATACGAAGAAGAAGAAGAATATTGGTGTCACTAATATGAGGTGAGGCAAAGACACGAGTAGGAACTTCCCAACAGCAACCATGCTCTTAATTTTCATTTTGCGTTTCAAAATTGGGTATTTATTTGAGAAAGAATGATTGTGTGAGAAATGATTTAACATTTTTCTGACCATTGTGTTAGACAATAAACGATAGGAGGAGCAGGTACAAAAGTTTGTGAGACAAGGTTCCAGATGAAAATACAGGATTTGTTAAATCACGAGCACTGGACTATTATTTATGATCACGCTGTCAACAATTATTGTTGATGTTTGATTGGCCGAAAAGCTATCAAATCCTGTCAAATCTCCTTCTCTACAAAAGTAGTGCCATCATAAAAGAAAATATAAACAGGTAAATTATTACAAAACAGCACTGTCACAGATTAACATTTTAAATTTGGAACAATGTTACAATTCATCTGAGTCATATCCAAAAGAAAGATCTGCTTAGAAATTGTTGTTTATTAGAAGAAGAAAGTGACATTAGAAAAATGCAACAAAAAGGACAGGAGTTATAGGCAAATCCAATCCACATTAGGGAGGTTATTTAAAGTGAAACAGAGTGAGTGACCACTATCACCCACCTTCAAAAGAAAAATGTGAGAAAACTACTCTTCAAATCTTGTGACAACTCTTGGAACAATGTGAAGATTTCTTCACCTTTTGCATTCACAATTTTATACATACATGCTCTCAATTTTTGACCTTATTATGTATCTTATTCCTAATTAAGGAGTTTGAGTTTTTCAAAAGGGCACATCACCATTGGATTTCCAAATAAAAGTAAGCAATAGAAATTTATCATCTTCACCTTCCTTTTTGCTACCCTTGCTTCAACAGTATTTTGGTACTGTTACTATACTTAGATTTAGTTTAGGATAAAAGTTACTAAAAAAACATTAAACTTTAAATAATTTCAAAATTAAAAATATTTAAAATTCAATAAACCAGCTTATGATAATTGTATCATTAAATTTTTACTATAACAATTTGAAGTTATATATCTTGTCAGTAATTAACTTACACATAGTTTTGATTACTTATAATATTTAGTACAAATAAATTTTAAATAGAACTTCAGGTCAAAAAATTAAAAAATTATTATTATTATTATTATAACTTTTTAAATTTACTTTTTATTCTAATTTTATTATTTTAGTATTACTATGATTACTTTATATTTTTTTTATTTTACAATTATAATTATAATTATTATAGTTCTCTTACATTTTATTATTTTTTATTATATCATTTAATTAATTATATCACTATTATATATATATATATATATATATATATATATATATAACTGATGATGTTAGTGATGATTATTATGTAACATACCTAACATTTTTTCATTTATAAAAGAAATATGTAATTTCAAAATTCTTACGTTGACTTTCCTCAATTTTCTTTATAGATATGAGAAAAAAAATTACAAATGTATTGTAATCTTTATTTGCAAATCAAAAATACAGATAAAACTTTCTAAATAACTGGAAATCTTTAGTATATATAATTAAGGTGATAACCACTATATCACAGCAGATTGTACAATCCACAATAAAAAATAAAAAAATTTAAATGCTTTGCGGGTTGTTCAACCCACTATACAAAATTTGTTTTGAATATATTACATAAGACTATTTTTTTATCTTTTTAAAATAGAAATATATCAAAATTATAGAGTTGCAGAAAGGTAGTATAAAAGTGCAGGAAGAATCATTTTAAGAAAGGAAGAGAAGAAGCCCAACAAACAAGGCCACACATCATCCTTAAAATGAAGAAACTGATGAAAAGAAACTTTTTTTAAAATAAAAAGAAATGCTCAATTAAAAAAACTTGTGAATATTTATTGTAACTTTCAATTACTTTGATTTTATATGTGTTGTTGAAAATTCTGTATTTTGAATAATGTCGTCTTCTAGAATTTTCTTTTAAGAAATTATAACTTTTTTTAATTTATGTTTTTTAACATTGTATTTTTTTAAAGATATATATATTATCAGCACTCTTCCTGTATTAAAAGCCTATCGCCTCACTCTAGGTCAGTCACTACAAACTTAAAAAAAAAAAAAAATCCTTACTAATAAATAGCCCTCAATATTTGTAAAAGAATAAAAGAAGCGAAACAACCAATTTAAAAAGTATATAAAATACACACTTGATTCTTTATCCTAGGAGTAACTTGTTTCTTTGAATTATAAATATAAGATTCTTTTAAATACTTTTATTACACAATAAAAAAAAAACATATTATCTTATTAAAAAAAATTAATCGCTGAAAAGGTCAAGCACAATTTATATTATTTTACTGCAAAACTAAAATAACGAAGTTATCATAATCATGCGACTTTAATTTTTTTATTTAATACTAAAGTCAATTTTATCCATATATAACTTTAATTAAATCTTAGTCAAAATATTAATTAAAGTCATTTTTTAAGAAAATTTTGAACTAAAATAATTTTATTAGAGTATGATTTCTCTATTTTTATTGAAGTTGAAGTAGTCTTACATTAAAATGACTTCTTTATAATGAAGTCGTAGTAATAAAACACCCCTTATCCAATATTTTATATTAAAATTTTTCTATTCATTTTGATAATAAACAAACTAAATTACGTCATTTTGCTTAAAAAACCATTCAGATGTGAGTGGAGCAAAGCACTTTGATTGAGCATATCTGAGATTAACACTAAAAATTCATATAGAAACAAAAAGAGGAAGAACTACATCAATTTGTTATTAGGAAAAGGAAAACAACAACTATAAAATATTTGAAGTTTTGCATATTAATTTTTTTAGTTTAAAATAAATAAGACAATTTAAAGACCTAGAATGGATACAATATGTATGAGTCTGACTTATTTAAAACAAATTTTATTACTTAAATACATGACTATAATCAAATACAAATAAATAAGAATATATTTATTTTATATAAATATAGAAACATCTTATCACAATTAAGTTGAAATAAATAATACATAATCTAAAACAAATATAAAATGCAACATAATAAATCTTAATAAATACTCAAGACTAAATAATTGATAAATTAAGATAATAATTAATAAAATCAGATAGAAATTAGAATGTGAACTATAATCTGAAAAAATAATTACAGTAAAAAAATATTTTTTTTAAATAGAACCGATAAAATCGATAAGATATAGAAAATCCTGATTCCTCTAGGTAGATGATCCCATATCTCTTACTTATAACTAATGCAATATTATAAAATATAATAATACAAATTTGATGAAGAAAATACTATTATCTATATATCACGGCATAATGAAAGAAGATTCGAAATCAAGTTATTTAGAAAAGTTAAGGAATTGATACAAAATATCCATAATATGAAGAGAAAAACAAAAGTTATATATTGATAAGTGACAATAGAAAAAATGTATATCTGATAATTGATGTAACATGCCAGGAAGGTGAACTGATAGTGTATAATCCGGAGTACTACATATCTATGGTGAAAATTTGAAATGATTCCTTATAGAAAAGGTTTGGTACCTAGAGAATCGGCCAAATATGCATTGATTTTAGGGTTGGCGGCAATGAGCCTTACACATGTGGTGACAATCATAGTAACAAGACCCTCCACAGTGAAAAGGGCATTCCAACTTCATGCCCCAGCATCGTGTTCTTCCCTTGCATTCTGCATACTCTCCCAAACTATACTCATTCACCCCTCTCTTCTTTTCTTTATATACATGCCTCTTCCTTCTCCCATGCCCTCTACATCTCCACCCACCACCTCCACCTCCACCGCCACCTCCTCCACCTCCACCTCCACCTCCTCCTCCCCATCCACCACCACCTCCTCCACCACCACCACCCCCACCACCCACTCCCCATCCCCATCCTCCACCACCTCCTCCTCCTCCACCCCCTCCACCCCCTCCATAATACAAACTACTCTTCACGTGGACTTTACTATTTACAAATGTCGCATTGTTGCCTTGACTAGGACTAGGACTAGAAGAAGCGTCGCCAATATTTTTCAAATCGTCACATCTAACCCCAACCATTGTCGTCAATACTGCAAGGATTAGACAGAGGACCCCACAACTTGTTCTCAACGTCTCCATCTTCAACTAAAACAAAATTTTGTACTACACATAAACCACAACATAACTTATATAGTAGCATAGGGTTGTGACAATTTTATTACGATGTTGGATGTGGGACTCCACCAAGTGAAATGTAGTATAAGATAGCATAGCAGTTAAGGTGATGCCTTAGTCCTCACTTTGTCCCCACTTGAGCCACTTGCTGTGGTACCTCGAAAGCAGTGCAAACCCCCTTTGTCCCCAAACCTCTCCCACTAACAGTCTACACATGACACCCTTTGCCATGTTGCGTCCCAATAATGGACTGCCACCCTAATATTCTATTCAGGATAAGCTCTGCTTTTCTTTCCAAATAAATGCAATACAGAAAGCCATTATGCTGTGTGTTTTCCTGTTACTCAATCAATTTATATATACCATTTATTGTTGTTGCTTAACAAACTTTAGGGCTGATATTTGTTGATAGAAAATATATTACCAGAAAGTATATAAAATTTTCAAAAGATGACCAAGGAAATGCTAAAAGTATAGCCTCAAAAACTGGATGTATGAGGAGAAAGATATTGGAGAAAAACAAACAAACCGTGCAGCACACGATTATTATTTGTATAATTAGCATGATTAATCTCGTTCCACACAATCTTGTTCCACACTTGTATCCGGAACAAAACATATTGGAAATGATATATGTGATCTAAAGAGCCTAGGTTAATCAACAACATTACATCCCTAATTGCTTGGCCTTTACGCCTACGATTTGAGAGGGCGAATGTTAAAGCATAGCTTAATGGGAAAGTTGGGTTGCTGTGTATACCTAAACCATCCACACCAGATTCGTAATTCAAAATACACACCTCCCACCATCCACGTGAAACCCAATATAAACTAAAAAAGATATCGATAGTATAATAAGCACCTTATTGTATTCAGGTATATCATAAATAAATGAAATGATGATAAATATAAGATGGAAAAGAACAACATCATAAACATTTGGTCCTCCTGCTTTGCTTAAATAAGAAAATTGAGGATCATTACAACTCAAAATGTTATGGTACAAAAACTTGACCATTCCATTTCAAGTCTCATGCACCAAATGTATCTCTAATTTGGCTTAGCTACATCACGTTAGGGAAAACTAATTATGTTCCAAAATCTTCTTGTTACACTGATTAATTTCTACTTAGCATATATTTAGATGTTTCAATTTTTTTTACAAAAGTCTCCATGTTACTGAAGATTAGTAATTAATTAAAGACCATGACAGTCTTCCACTACCTAATAAACAACGATATTTTAGATTAAGATGCAAGCAATAATGTCTTGATTAAACAATATAGTGTTTGTTTGTTTTAAACTCAATGCTGTTTTCCCGCATACTTCCAACACCAATCCTCCAATAGATTAGCTTGGACAGTGTTTCAATCAAACCTATAATGTTAAGCTTTTCTTAATTGTTTTACTTTTTTGTTTTTAGTAATTGAAGCCGAAAAAGGTGATGGGCAATAATGCACTGCCATAAAGTTCTCTCCATCTGCGGCCCTTTACACATTTTTTTGTCAATTGGAGAGCAAATAGTTACCACCAATCATTTAAACTAAGCTATTTATGTCTTATTGCCCATGTAATTTTCTTGTCAAATATAGAAACGGAAACATATTATCCATCTTCCTTTTCACCGCACCATACAAAAAGCACAAACTTTCTCATCCAACGGTACATCTAAAATCATCCTTTTTAGCTTTTGACCAATTTTTTAAATTTAGGTCTTAAATTTGAAGTTATTTAACAATTTTATAAATTTAGAAATTATTTTGTGTTAAAATTTATTGAATAACATAAAATTCTAAAATCTTGAGACTTGGGATAAAAAAAATAAAAAAGTAAAAGTCAAAAACTCCTATTGATCATCCATAGTTTTTTATTACAAAGATAGTTCGTAGTTTATGTGTACATACACAATTTAGTAAACAGGTTGTAGTTACGATTAATAGTTCCTCTGTAAATTGTATATAAAGCTTCAGTATACACTCTTCCATGTCCTAGCCAACTTTTGGTAATTGATAGTTCAGGTGTGACCTTCCTTAGTAGCTAGTTTGTTTCCAAAAACTACCAAAGAAGATAAGAGTATTGCATGTATCTATAACAGATCAAGCATAAGCACAGAAGAAAAATAACTCGATTGTAATGTCTCGGAGAAAGCAAAATAGTTGAAAATAAAAGTGGAAGAATAAAGAGGTAAGGAAATAAGGTGTTGGAGTACTATTGGTTGTTAAAACTCCCATACAGCACTCATTAACACAGTTCATAGAATGGAGAAA
>Ga0099825_1009428_pt1 | contig 11151 bp, 4 predicted proteins | sample SiratroredBW_FD_76838 | JGI IMG/M metagenome (GOLD analysis project Ga0099825, IMG submission 76838) | Root nodule microbial communities of legume samples collected from California, USA - Siratro red BW | ecosystem: Host-associated > Plants > Roots > Nodule | place: USA: California | collected...
ATATATATATATATATATATATATATATATATATATATATATATATATATATATATATATATATATATATATATATATTATTTTTTTATGATATTTATTATTTAAAAACTTAACTTTTGGCAGTAATATTTTTAAATAAAACCACTTAATATTTAACTTATGAATGGAATGTTCTCCTTATTTTTTAAGTACTGAAAATGGTTTTGAATAATGACTCTTCATGAGCGGCCTTTGATATATATTAAAAAAATATTTAGACTTGTTTTTGAGGCTCTGAATGACTGTTATTCTGATCTAAAAAAATATAGAAATAAGTATTTTAGCTTGATCCTTGATTAATTAATCATTATATTATTTTATTTTTATTAGCTAATGTTATGTCAAAATCGATTGCTGGATTATAAAATTTTATTAAACAGATTACATCTAAAATTTCATACTAGTATAAGTTTATTTAACACGATGGATAGATATTGAAATTAACAGAATATATAAATTGTTCAAAATATATTTTTATTTATGTAAATATCTTTTTTTTTAAATTTAACACAAAAAGTTAATGATATATAGTCATAAATATCAGCTGAATACATAAACTCATTAAAACCGCATTTTATATTTCAGTGATGTATTTTAGTTAATGTTAGTTGGTTTTGCTTTGATGTGTTTATTTTTTATTTTAAATGTTTTTTTAAATCGATTTGGTTCTTTGATCTTTTAAGTAACAGCAACATTAATTTTATTTGATGTGGCATTTTGCTGTATTTGGATATTTAGAAAAAACATTATAAGAATAATTTGATTATTTAATATTGTATAATTTTAAATTTTAATTAAAATAATAGGAATTTAAAAAAGTTCATACTTTTTTTTTTTAAATTTATATATTTTATCTTTGTATCTTCTTTACCGTTTAATCTTGATAACATTATTATTTGTTTGACTTTGATTAAAATATTATTGAACTGGTCAAAGTTAAGCTTTTTTTTTTAAATGTTAATGATGATTACTTTTTAAGGTTAAAATCGACTCCAATTATTTTTTAGTTTCCATTCTAAAAGTTAAATTTTGGTTGTTATTTTTTAATCGATCGTTACTTAGATTTTTTTTTTTAATATTAATCGATGTTTTGAAGTTATATCAAATATGATTTTTTTATATTGAATTCAATTAGGATTAGTTTTAATTTATATAAGTCGAGATTTGTTTTATCAATGTCGCAGTTTTCTTAATTAATATTAATGGGATTATTAATGATTCTGGTCGTAATTTTCCGATTAAATTTTGTAGTATTATTTATTTTTTCTATGTTTGAAATTGTTTATGATATACCTCATTAATGTTATTTGACGGTAAATTTTGTGTTTAGTGATGATTAAAATATTTGACCAATAAATTTAAAATTCGGTAAATTTAATTTTTTATTCCAAAAAATAAAAAATTAAAAAAATTAAAATAAAATATTTAAATATAATATATTTATTTTTTGTAAAATTTAAAAATTGTCTATCAAAAAGACTAATATTATATAGTTTTAAATATTTTTAACTTTAAATAAATTAGAATGGCAAGAGACATTAACCTTTACCCAATAAGACATCTTAAAATAAACTATGTTTGTATTAATTATTGGAAAGATATGGAGTGGAGAGAAAAAATATTGGTTTATTTCACAAAATTCTCATCACACAATAAGTTTCCATCAAAATCCTTCATTCCGTCTTTGTGGTAATGGGTGTGTGATATCAAAATATTTTTTTTTTTTCTGCCCCTCATAAATTTTGCTTCTACAATTATATTGTAAATGTAATTAATCTTATTTTAATTTATTTTCAGTCCAAACATATGAGGGTGAAAATTTAATTTTAGTCAATTTGTTTCTCATAAATAAATAAGAGAGAAATTGATTTATTTATATTGGATGGTGCAAAGAAAGGGAACAATGGAGTGCAAACAAACACTGACAGACAAAGAGTAACAGAGAAAGAGAGAACCAAACCAAGAAAAGCTCTTGGTTGGTTCACCCCTTGCGCTTGTTTCCTATTGTTGCTGGAAAGTTGCTTCGAAGAAGAAGAAGAAGAAGAAAACTGTGATCGTATGCGATGAGCTCACAGGGGCAAGGGATTGATGAGGCGGTTCTGGATGACATAATCCGGCGCTTAACGGAGGTCCGATTGGCCCGACCCGGCAAGCAGGTTCAGCTCTCCGAGTCAGAGATCAAGCAACTCTGCGTCGCTTCTCGAGACATCTTCATTAACCAGCCCAATTTGCTTGAACTCGAAGCCCCCATCAAGATTTGCGGTACCCTTTTTCTCTCCCCAATTTGTTCTCCTTTTCTGTTTAGGGTTTAGAGATACTTTTGGGTGTCCCTGTTTGTTGCAAGTTCGAACCTTTGCTTTTTGGGTGCCATGGGTTGATTCAAAGGGAATGTAGGTTCCGCGTTTGGTGTTTAGGGCATGTGAATTGTTTTTCACCTTTTTCTCTGGGGAGATATCCGTGCTTGATATATTACGTTGGCTCCCTAGGGTTTAATATCATCCTCTTCCTTTGCCCGCAGTTGAGACTGGCTATGCAACCATAAAGGGATTTTGATCTTTAACCAAACACAATGATACTGAGTGATGGACATAGTGGGATAGTATTCAAAATATTCATTTCCCGAATTGTCTAGAGAGACTTTTATACCGTCTTAGAGTTTAGGTTTAAGTCAAACTCATTCATGGTGGAGTGTTGCTCCCCACTTAGATATTATTTTAGTCATATCATTAGTCACATTGGGTTATCAACAGATAAGGCTTTTGTTGTTGTTTGTTGAATTATCCGTTAGCTTTCTATATACTGACTAGTTTTACAATGGCAGCTGAGGACTCAATTCAGCAAACATGGTCTTTATGAAACCATGAGTAAATTTGGTCTTTAACCAAATAAAATGGGATTAAAGATCCATGTGGGTTATCTCATCACTTAGCTGGATAAGATTTTTGCTATTGTTGTTGAAATATTTGTTAGCTTTTCTATTTACATTCACTTTAGTGTTATTTTATGGCATTGTTGAGATCTCTCTTCGCATTTTCAGGTGACATTCATGGGCAGTACAGTGATTTGTTAAGGCTATTTGAGTATGGGGGTTTGCCTCCTACTGCAAATTATCTCTTTTTGGGGGACTATGTGGACCGTGGGAAGCAGAGCTTAGAAACCATATGTCTTTTGCTTGCATATAAAATCAAATATCCAGAAAACTTTTTCCTGTTGAGGGGGAATCATGAGTGTGCTTCCATTAATAGGATTTATGGGTTTTATGATGAATGTAAGAGAAGGTTTAATGTGAGGCTTTGGAAAGCCTTTACAGACTGTTTTAACTGCCTTCCTGTGGCTGCCCTTATAGATGATAAAATACTGTGCATGCATGGTGGTCTTTCCCCTGAACTCACAAACTTGGATGAAATCAGGATTCTACCCCGTCCTACTGCAATTCCCGACACTGGCTTGCTTTGTGATCTGCTTTGGTCTGATCCTGGTAGGGATGTGAAGGGTTGGGGAATGAATGACAGAGGAGTGTCCTACACCTTTGGCCCTGATAAGGTGGCTGAATTTTTGACAAAGCATGACTTGGATCTCATTTGTCGTGCTCATCAGGTTATGGTGTTTTTTTGACAGTACTTATTCAGCTTCTCTAATATAAGGCTAAACTTAAGATGCTTTGCTGGAAATTGACATTATAAATTTTATGTAGGTTGTAGAGGATGGGTATGAATTCTTCGCTGACAGGCAACTTGTTACGATATTTTCAGCTCCAAACTATTGTGGCGAATTTGACAATGCTGGTGCAATGATGAGTGTGGATGATAACTTGATGTGCTCTTTTCAGATTCTCAAGCCTGCAGAGAAAAAAACAAAGTTTGTGCTGCCAAACAAGATGTGATGGTTTGCACACGATTGACACACTGTTACCTAATTGACTAAGGTTATGTTACTGTTGCTTTTTCTTTTATTTCTTGTGGTATAGGTTCACTGACTGAGCAAAATTTTCAAACTGCACTTTATTGTTTATGAGATTTGTGGTTTTTGTACTGTTATTAAAGGTTTTTATAATTTATAAGATTTAATCAATTACTTTTCAAAACAGAATAAGAGGATGTTTTGATCATTTTTTTTACAATGGGGTTGTTGTGATTTACTTACAATGATTGCACCTGTTAAAAACCATATCTTTTTAATCTAAGTATTGATCAGGCATCAAACTATAAGAAAGCTCAAAGCTTATCAAGTAACAAATATCATTTTAAAAGGAAAGGAAATCATGTCACTGTTATTAATGCATTGTTAGGGTCAAAGCTTTTTATTATGATTTTGGATCAAGTTTTCTATTAAGAAAATCCAGTTAATTAACTCAAATATTTCTTCTATGCTCATTAGCATCAGGCATCTTTGGATGCATGTATAAAATTATTAATTTATGAAGGTATTTTGAGACTTCTTAGAGTCTGATAGTGACTGAAAATCTGAAATAAAGGCTCTCTTGGGAAGCTGGCAAATAACGATCCCTCTTCTAAATAAGTTAAACCAGATGGCCGTTTCTTTAAGCTTAAAAGAAAAAATGATTAATAGGATATGGCTTGTTTTTTAAGACCTTTATTGTCAAAAGCTTTTTTTAATATAAGTTTCTGAGAAAAAGTGCATGTTTGATTGAGCTTATTTGGGACGAATAGTTGTTTACTTTCCAACTTTATCATAGCTTTGGAGAATAAATGATTATTTCTTCAATAATTATCTATACCAAGCATACACTACTTTGAAACAAACGAACCATGCTCGTGTGCTGGAAGCCGAAATATAAGTCTAAGAACAAAGCTTAGGTACAGGTTTTAAGTGCTTTTGGTGTTATTCATCAATCAGAACTACATCACTTTAATGATCTTCACAATAAAGTTTGGTGTTGGCTACCAGTTGTATCTTAATTTGGTGGGAGAATAACATCAAAAGCATCCAAGAACTTTGAATGTATTCCTATTTGGGAAAAATTTGTACAACAATGAAAGCTTTATGTCAGGTGAGGTGGTCATCTGGATGCATGATGTGATTTGACTCGGTTAAAGATAAAATCTTCCGAGGTATTTGTTCAAAGAAAATATTATTCAATCTTTTGCTCTGTTGGCAAACTGCCAATGGTGGTTACTAATCAATGCTTGCTTTAAAACATAATAGTGTTATTCTAAGCATTGCAAGAAAATATAGCAGCCTCTTGGCTTTGCAAAGCATGGTGAATCCTTTGCTAAAAACCCAGTAATCGCTAGAAGCTGCTTTTTATTGCATTGTGTTAGATATTTCCTATGAACTTTGCTTCCTCCTTTCCTGCAAGTGGTGGATTTAGTTTGTATAATTGTGGTCTGGATAACTAGGTTGGACTGAAGCGTGTATGTATATATACATTTTCTCTGTAAATTGCTGTTTCTTTTCATTGTATTTGTATATGGTAGTCGTTCCTTTATATGACTATCTGGTCTGTTAGAATAGGAAATTCCCTCAATTGGCCCGTTACTAAATGCCAAAGGAACCTCCTTTCTTCATCTCTTTTGTTAGCATCTATTTTAATAGACTACCATATTAAGTAGTCATCACTAAGATGCCGTGTGGTAACTATAACTTTTTCTTTCCTTTTTTTATGTACTAACAGGTACAGATGTATTCACGGGATTATATTTAAATCCTGAAGATTCCATGGTCTTATGTTCTATCTATTCTAAGGTGATGGTGATGGACCACCAAATTTACTTCTACAACATCCAGTCTTGCATTGAGCGTGAAGTACTATTAAGAGATATCAGGCACCACTGGGTGGCAACAAAAGTCAAGGCTTTTATCTTCATTTTTTTGTTGTTTCATAATTATTCTACGACACAGTATGTACATATATGTGCTGTGGAAATGACCTTTTTGCTCTGAAAGGTTCTCTGACTTTAAATTTACGCTTATAGCAGTTTGTGTTGATGATTCTGACCAATTTTATTCAGTTAGTAAAGGTGCAATTGCTTGGATTATATGGTTTCATATTGGTCCATGCTTGCACTGTTTGATCATGATCTGATGCTACTATGTAGAATTCAGTACCTTTCCTAATCTACTTATTTTGGAACACATCTTTGTTTGGATTCATCCACCAAAGAGACATTAGAGTGTGGTGGTTTTTTAACATATAAGAATTGAAGAAGTTTACAATAATTCGCATATGACTTCACCATTATTATTATATCGGTTTGCCTATTTGTTTAGAAAAACTTGGAATTAACAAGTACCTCATCACTAAAAATTAAAAATAAAAACTTAAGAATTTTGCATTATTATTTTATGAGAAATATTTGACACTACTTTCAATATTTTTTTTTTCATCATGTGTATTTACTATTGACTGGAATTTTTTTATAAAAATAATTTTTTGTATTATTTATCGTTTAATGAGCTTCTCTTCCTAGAAGTGAGAATTATATTAGAAGTTAAAATTATGAAAATGACAAATTTCAATAAATTTCACTAAAAAGAGAACATATAAAAATATTGTTAGAGAGACTACTGGTAAAATTATTTTTATATTATTATTATTATTATTAATAGTAACACGCGGAATCTATGATACATAATTTTATATTTCAATAAAAAAAATACATGATTTACGTGATTATTCTTATTTCATTAATTTTCTTATTAGTAGTTCCCATGATCAATTATAATGCTAAAAGTACTGCACGGAAGCAATTATCGATGTGAAGTTGTTAAAAATAAATAATACGTGTTAAAAGAACAACAATTTTTTTTAATGATAATTTAAATATTCTTTCAAGTTAAATATATTTTCAATTTATTTTTATTATATTTTTATTAATCAAATTATTATTATTATTATTATTATTATTATTATTATTCTATTGTTTACATTCGCTTCCTATTTTATTTGTTTCCTTTAAAGGAGTGTTAAACGTGAAAATTATTATTTTTAAGCATGAGTTTTCATTTGATTATGACAACTATACAACAAAACTCAATTAGATTGTATTTTTTCTTTCATGGTTGAGTGAATTTCAATGCAAAATAATCCAATATTTTACAGATAAAATAATAATATTCTAACAATATTTTACGGCTTGATTAACAATATCTTATGGGTTAAGTAATTATATATTAAACTAGAAAATTAATCCGACACAATCAATTTAATTTTATTATAAAAAATGTTTACTGTTAAAAAGCTCACTGTTGGAAAAATTAATTATTTTTTATTTTTAATTTGTTTCAGTTTTCATACTTATTTTGTAGTTATAATTTTTATTTAATTTTACTTAAAAATTATATATTCTTTATTTATTTAAAAAAAATTGTTATAAAAAGTAAGAAAACTGTGTTTTGAATATTATTTTGTGTTTTGAATTTACTGTTTTATTTCTTTATGTATTTAAGTTCTTATTTTTTTCTTTAAATTTTAAGAAAAATACTAATTTGGTCCTTCGGATAGATTAAAACTAGGCAACATTATCCACATTTGTAATTATAAATAACTTATTCTAAAATAATTGTGGTTAAAAACTTTGAGACAACTTATTCTCCATACCATTCACCGTCTATTTTCAACCACCTCAAGCATTCTTCTTTCGCATTTTCCACAACGAGAAACATTCACCTTTTACAAATTCATTCTCACCTTAAAATCTACTCATCTAAGTCTTTTTTATGCATTATGGATTTTTTTCTTTACACTAGATTTTTTGAATTTTCATCTTTTTTACATGAGAGGATTTTATTAAAAAGCGTATTATAAATCCTATAAATGATTTTTATAATTCTCATGTAAGAAATATAAATATTTCCAAATCTCATTAATCTTTGATGAAGGGAAAATGGTGAGAAAAAATAAGGTGAAAAATGACGAAATAATAAATATATTGCAATAATATTTGACAATAATGTTAATATATTAATATATTACAAATATTACAAGTAAAGAAAAAAAATTAATAAAATAAAATAAAGTAAGAGGTAATTACTAGGAGGAGCGCTAGAGACATAGGTAGAGCAGGGTGGGAACGATGATGAAGAGCATATAAAGGCGCCCACTCTTTTAACTTTTTTTTTTTTTTTTTTCGTTCAAAATTTTCTCTCTCTTTCTGGTAGAGTGGTTGTTTTGCAGGGTTTATAATTCATTTTTTATATTTGAAATCAAATTGTGAATGTTAGCCTTGCAAAACAACTTCTCCTCAAACTAACATTTCAAATTCAAATTCCGTACGTTTAGCGATCCGTCAATGGCGTTGTTGGCGGCGAGTGGCGGCGACACCGTCAAACTCTTCGACGCCTCCGCCGTCAAGCCCGGCGTCTACACTCCCTCCGGCGACCCCTGTGCCCTCAGCTTCACCCCTTCTCCCGGTTCCCAAGTCAATTCAGTCAAGTGGAACCACACCAGTAAGTTCATCTCTCACATTTTCGCTTTCTAGGGTTTGCATTTCCCCTAATCGTCGTCGATTGTGCTGAACTTGAGTTTTCCGCAGATTTAGTTGTGGCCAGTGCGGGAGATGATAAGAAGATCTCGCTGTGGCGGAAGAATGGGCACTCGATGGGGACCATTCCGGTTGCCGGCAGTGACAGTGGAGACAACATTGAGGTCATTTCTGGCAAATGCTTGCTTATTTGATGTTTTGTTTACGGAACACATAGAGAATTAGAAATTAGTTGACTCAAAATACATACCATGTGGCAATGCTAGTCCTCTCCAGGACAAAGCTCAAAAGGTTATACACCACAGACTCAAATGCCAACAGCTTATTCCTAATTACATAATCTGATTCTATAATATAGAACTGGCCATTGTTTTCTATCACCATGTCTAAAAATACATTCCTACTACTAATTCTATCTCAACTATCTTAACTACCAACGGGACTGTGTTGAGAACATTGGGAGAATAGTACTACCGGAGTTAGCTGTAGTAAGTATGCTGAACCCTTATAAACCTCACCCTAGAATCCCATACGTCCAACCTGGGACCAAAGTCCCATACCTTTCAATTGGATACTAAAATCTGATCACACTCCACATCCCAGACAACAATGTGGGCTGGCCGTGCACCTGCTATTTTGGCTAGTTTCTGGTGGACACTACGATGGCAATATCACTACTTGCAGTTCTCATTTTCAGCTGAGATATTTGGTGGAAGGCTAATTGTTGTTAAAAATGCATCTAATTTAAAATATTAGCTCTTCTAAAGTGAAATGTATACTTGAAAGAGTGACAAAGTGTTCATGGTTGATTTAAATTAAGGCATATAATCCGCTTTAAATTAGTGGTGGAAAGGACCTTGCTTTAAAGGAGCCAAATCCAATAATACCCTACTGCACATGGCAGTTATTATCACTTCCCTGTGAATATCGTGTACAAGTTTTAAAGCCCTGCGTTGGTTCTTTGCCTGAACATTGTTGTCTTTGCACTTGTTAGAAGTGGCTGACAATTGTTCCCTTTGCACTGGTTTTTGCCTGAAGATGCAGTGTCAGTATCACCACAAACTTGTGTGTGAAATTAGTGGGATAAAATTAATGATATTCTTAAGGACAAAAACTACATCTAAGAATCTCCTTCAACATTTGATCCAATTAATAGAGTATTGAACTTTGATTGTGCATGAGGGGCAAGATTTTCCTGTCAGAAGAAGTGACAAAGGCAGGGAGATCCCTTTGTGTAAAGCTTCTAGTTCATCTCTGATAGTCTTTTGGCAGAAGCAGTCATACAATCTGTTACTTTTTTGTTCTTTGTGTTACTTCATTCATGGCTTCATGCTGCTTTTCTTTTCCTCGCAGGAATCTATATTGGCTATCAGCTTCAGCAACAAGGCATCCAGATATGTATGTTCTGGAGGAACTGGTCAAGTTGTAAGGATATGGGATTTGCAAAGGAAACGCTGTATTAAATGGCTAAAGGGTCATACTAATACTGTCACAGGGGTAATATACAATTGTAAGGATGAACATTTGGCATCTATCAGCCTTAGTGGAGACTTAATGCTTCATAACCTTGCTTCCGGGCAAAAGGCTGCTGAGCTCAAAGATCCCAATCAACAGGTTTTTCTGCTTTGTTGTACTTGATCCTTATGCATCTTTGTGCTTTGTTTTGTATGTGTATGGACTAATCCTCCATCTTTGAAATTGTAAGACCAGATGTTGAGAGTTCTTGATTATTCTAGAGTTAGTCGTCACCTTCTTGTGACTGCTGGTGACGATGGGACAGTACATTTGTGGGATACAACTGGTCGCAGCCCTAAGGTATGAAATATGCTCTCTTTTTATATATACATAGCTTATATTACAAAATTCTACCAAAAATGAACTTGGTTGATAGTTAAAACAACAAATCGGTCTTTCCCATTCAAAATAATAATAAAGAATACCTTGTATTTGTAACATCGTCCTCTTATTTCTCTTGTACAACCTTCATAATCATGTGTCAATAATGAATTTGCTATTATTGTACTTTAATGAATTAGCTCTTTCTGTAGTAAGTTTATCCTTTTCTCGCCTTTTAATTTTCATTATTATTTCAAATAGATAATTTTGAGTTGACAATATATATTTTCTCTTCCTCCATTGTGTTTGAAAAACAGGTTTCATGGACAAAGCAGCATTCTGCTCCAACTGCTGGTATTAGTTTCTCTCCGTCCAACGACAAGGTTTCATTTTTTATTGCTAGTTTGAATTTTATAGTATACAGTGAGGCTGTTTCATCCCGCTGTAAACTTTTGACCCGTTCTTTGGGTTACAATAATTTGCTTTCTGATTTCTTTCTTCAATTAACAGATCATTGCTAGTGTTGGGCTTGATAAAAAAATGTACATTTATGATTCTGGATCTAGAAGACCATCATCTTACATTTCTTATGAAGCACCTTTCTCTTCATTGGCCTTTAGAGATGATGGTTGGATGCTGGCTGCTGGAACTAGCAATGGCCGTGTGGCATTCTATGATGTTCGTGGCAAACCGCAACCTGTTGCTGTTCTACAAGCTTATGGTAGTTCTGAGGTAATTCTTAGTTTCATCGAGCAATGTTTTTTTTTTTTTTTTTTTTTTTGCCTGTGGGGTTTAATTTTTTTAATGGTGTTTTTTTGTTTTTGTTTATTAA
>Ga0099825_1009429_pt1 | contig 11149 bp, 7 predicted proteins | sample SiratroredBW_FD_76838 | JGI IMG/M metagenome (GOLD analysis project Ga0099825, IMG submission 76838) | Root nodule microbial communities of legume samples collected from California, USA - Siratro red BW | ecosystem: Host-associated > Plants > Roots > Nodule | place: USA: California | collected...
AATCTTTCACATGGTATGTTAAGACCATTGCTGTTATTTGCACGGTATATTTCTTATATTAATTTTACAGTATATTTTATCGTTAAAAAAAAGTTTTGAAAGGAATTATTTTTCTTCTTTTTTTTAATTTGTGACTTGACCTTAAGAGCGTTTTAGAAAAATAAGGACACCAAATATAAACAAGAACTTTATCTGATAACAAAGATCATCATCAATACTCTAAATGCTGTTAAAAAAAATCAATTACTCTAAATGATGTGGTCATGATTATCAATCAAAACAATCTCTATAGATATAGACATGTGGTAACATCGTAAACATAAAGTGCAACCATTTTTTCTTATGGGATGGTCACTGATTTCTTAGAAAAAAAGAGACTTTTGAACACTCAAATCCTATTTCTATGCAAATGCTTTGTGAAAACAAAACAAATCCTATGAAACTCAAATGCCCCTGAAAGATCATGATAAGAAAAAGAAAGTGTGAAAAGAATGAATTTCTAAGACCTATTTTAAAGCGAAAAGCTGGTGGTCTTTGGGATGACCAAAAGGTTGTACGTGTAACATGATCTGAACTTGATAAGGCCACTATTATTCTACATGAAGGATTACCCAGAGACAGATCCGAAACTTGAGAAGACATAACATTGGGGTCCCATTGTCTTTCACATTGTGAACGACAAGTGCCATCTAAACGTGAAACTCTATATACCTTCTATGTTGTTTTGTTTGTGGATAACTATATTCAAGAGTTCTTTTTTTATTATTTATCAAAAATATTCCTTCAACAGAAATCTAGACTAATCTCTTTTAAACAGTAGAGACTAATAAACTATTTTGTTTTCTCTAATCAAAGTTTTCTTCATTTATAATAGCATCTGTCATATTGAATATTATTGGTAGTGGACCAAATATTGCATGCACAATGTTCCGTAACTAGTACAACTATATGTGATCACTAACCCCTTTTATGATACTTGGCTTTAAAGGGAAATCTGCAGATCAATGGTCAAAAAGGACTCATTTAGTGGCATTAGCAATGAAACAAAGTAGGAAACAGGACAAGGGTAAAAGCTAGAAAATGTGGTGACAAAACAACATCAGTGTTGTGCAGAGTGATTGAACGTTGCATGCAGGCAGCGGATTGGTTCCTTAGTATTTGAGCTGAGGAGCATGCATTAGTTTCGTATTTGTAAGTATCAGTGAGACAGAATAGTACACGTCTAAATCACATTTATAATGCATGCTCCCTTATATCCTTATATGGGAAGTCCTTCTTCTCATTGTACAACTTTCCTGGAAGCAACATCGTGTGGATTATCTACCTAAAACCTACCAAACAACACTGTCTGTCCATATCATAGGTCATTTTCCCAACCATGCCCAATGTGATCATTTTCGCACGTTAAACTCTACAATATTGGACCAGACTACAAAAGTGACCACAAAGCAATGTGCATATATACATATAAATAAGCAACTACTCATTGGGGAAAGTTTTGGATCCTCACTTATCATTCTCTCCATTACTACAAACCAGTGGCAGGGCTTCGCAAAAAAATTTCGACAGCCAAAATAAATTAAAATATTGTTTTTTTTCATCAGCTAAAACGTAAATATAATTATAAGGAGAAATTACACTGTCTCTTCTATGGTCACCCTAACACCCTTTTGTTTCCGTGTTCATCTAATTTTAAATATTTAAATATTAATTGTTTTCCTGCTATTTATTTACATCAATTAATATTATTTCATATTTTTTAAATATTTAATTAACATCTGGTTCATGAGCAGTTGAGTATATTCTGCTCATACTACTGTTATACGTAAGAGATAGATTGTCATTGATTGAGAATATGTACTCAATCTTAGTCGTTACCAAATTAGGAATGAGACTATGTAAATAGTTCTGGGTTCAGATCTTTAGCATCGCATACAATATTATCTTATATAAACAATGTTAATCTAGGACAAAGAAAAAACTTAGTTTATTTCAATGTGTTTGAAAAGCTCAACTAAAAAAAAAGATAAAAAGTTGGTGTAAACTAATTTCTTCACCTATAAATAATCCCAACATCAATGTCCAAATACACTTTGAATATTTATGGCTTAAGAGCAGTAAATTTTCTTTTTTTTTTCTGGAGCTTTATGATTGTCAAATATTTATATATTTGATTTGGGTTGTCAAAATTTGGTTTATATGTGATGTTTCGTCCGCTTGCTACGTGTAGTTCTCACTGAGTTCGTTGGATTCCTTGAACCAATAATGTTATTAGAGACCATATGGTGACCACAGCTGCTAGCAAAAATTTCAACAAAAAATATATGAAAATCGCTTTGTCTTTTGTTTTTAGTGATAACAAAATGGAAAATGGTCATATATGGATCGCTTTGTTTTTCGTTTTTAGTGATAAAAAAAAAGGAAAATGGTCATATTTAGGTTTCTCACTCATAAAAGCAAAGTTGGTTCTATCACACTCTTTTATTCTCCATGAGATATAGTATCGTCATTCTGTCTAGTGCATTATTAAAAGATCGAAAATAATGCTCACAGTGCTTCAAAAAGTTGTATATATTTGTGTGGCATTTTTTATAAAGGAGAAGCTCATACATACGTCTTTAAAGGCACAATTATAGATAGAATGTTTTAACATTAATAATCATTTTTCTTTTAATTTCTCAGAAAAAAGACTTAATTGTTTGAATAGTTATCATCAATTGTTGAAACTATTTTTGTACTCGTTCATCTAGGTTAATTTTGTGAATCTCTTATATGGCAAACACTTCCTGCACCCATCATTTGTGACCTGCATTTCATCAATTTAAAAAAAATCAAAAATATCCTTTAAGTAATACATCTTGAAAATAAGTTTCAGAATATGCTTTTCAGAAATAAATTTAAATAAATATTTTCTTAAATGAAAATTTTATATTCTAAAATATATTTTACAGAATTTATTTTCAAAAAATATTTTTTGGAATATAAAATTTATATTCTGAAAAATATATTTCAAAAATTCTTTTCAGAAAGTATATTCCAGAATATAAATTTACTATTTAAAAAATGTTTTTTTGAAAATTTTTCAAAAAGTATTTTCCGGAAACTAATAAAAAGTGTTTTAGTCATTTTGAATCTTTGTTTGGGTGGAGATCAAAAATGATCGGGTGCAGGAAGTATTTGTCCTCCTATATTTTTAATACACTTTAGTGACCCACCATCTACAAATCCAAAACTTAAAAGTGGGCCTGCATTTAAGAACTCTGCTCTCGCTTGAACATCTAGACGAATTCTTCCTCTATTTCCATTTTTTTTCTTTCACCTGTCACTATGAAATTACTCATATAATTTTATTTAAAAATTTGAAAAATGAGTATTGCTCTCTACCTCTTCACCTCGCTAATCTTATTCGTATAACATTTTCGCATCCGTCATCGTTTTAGAAGGTTACTTTTTTACAAAAACTTCAATTAAAGTTTCAACAAAATTATAAGTAAGCAATTTTAATTTTTTATGTTTATGAAAAATTTGTGAGATATATTATAGATTTGAGTGATTAATTTGATAATTTAAATGATATTCAATAATGTGATTTTACTGTTTTTTTACAGCTTTTTGACTTTTTTTAACAGCTATTTTATTGATCTCTTGTAATGATTTCAATGTAGTTGACAAACTCAACTAAAAAAGATAAAAAAAGTTTATGTAAACTAATTTATTCACTTATAAATAGTCCCAAAATCAATGTCCGAATATACACTTTGAATATTTATGGATTAAGGGCAGCAAATTTTCCTTTTTTTTCTGGAACATTATTATGATTGTCAAATATTTATATATTTGATTTGGGTTGTTAAAATTTGGTTTATATGTGATGTTTCGTCCACTTGCTACGTGTAGTTCTCACTGAGTTCGTTGGATACCCTTGAACCAATAATGTTATTAGAGACCATACGGTGACAACAGCTGCTAGCAAAAATTTAAATAAAAATATATGGCAATCACTTTGTTTTTTGTTTTTAGTGATGAAAAATGGAAAATGGCCATACTCAGGTTTCTCACTCATAACAGCTAAGTTGGTCCTATCATATTTCTTCTCCATGAGATATAGTATCGTTATTCTGTCTAGTGCATTATTAAAAGATCGAAAATAATGCTCACAGTGCTTCAAAAAGTTGTATATATTTGCGTGGCCATTTTTAGAAAGGATAAGCTAGTCTGTTTTAACGTTAATAATAATTTTTCTTTTAATTTCTCAGAAAAGTATTTAATTGTTTAAATAGTTATCATAAATTATTAAAACTATTTTTGTACTCGTTCATCTACAAAGAAATTGTGAATCTCTTATATATGGCAAAAACTTACTGCACTCATCACTTTTTACCTGTACTGCATTAATTTTAAAAGATTCAAAAACATTTTTTAGGTGATACATTCTAGAAATAAGTTTCAAAATATATGTTTTTCAAAAATAAGTTTTGACAAACACTTTCTGAAATAAAAATTTATATTCTAGAATATATTTTTTAGAACTTATTTTCAAAAAGTAGTTTTTAAAACATAAAATTTATATTCTGAAAAATATTTTTCTGAGTTCATTTCTGGAAAGTATATTTCAAAACGTAAATTACGTTTTAAAAAATATTTTTCCAAATTTTTCTAAAAAATATTTTCTGAAAACTAACAGTGAGGGCATTTTGATTATTTTCCATATGAGTGGATAAAAATAGGCAATTACTTCCTGCACCCCCAATTGCTTCCTACATCCCATCAGTCATATAATATACTATAATTCTTCTTGTCAAAAATTAAAAAGGTGATATTGTTGCAGCTGCATTTTTCCAGCGGTGGCAGTGGCGGACGTCTGTAGTGGAAGAAAATGTTGTCTGATAGCATTTTGAGGTACGTGGGTTTATGTTTGAATGTTTTAATGACTCTTGTAAAAGTATAGGTTGGAAGGGATTTCGTTATAAAAAACAAAATTCGTAGGAGGCTACAAGAGTGGGAAATCATCTTACAGAAAAATATTTCCGTAGTGGTGCGGAGGTGAGAAAATGCTTACGGAAAAATATTTTCGTAGTGGAGATGGAAATGGAAAAGTGACTTAAAGTTAGGGAAATATTTTTCCGTAAGCATTTTTCCACCCTCGCATTACTACGGAAATGATTTTTTGTAAGACGATTTTCACTTCCGTACTTGTTACAGATTTCATTTTCCATAACAAAATTCCTTCTAACCTATTTCTGCACCTCTACAGCAATCATTAAAACACCTAAACAGCAATCATTAAAACACCTAAACATAAATTCACTTACCTCAAAATGCTGCCGAACAACCTTCTCTTCCACCATTGACGTCCGCCACCGTTGCCGTCACTGAAAAACGCAACTGCAACAATTTCACCTTTTCAATGTCTGACAAAAACAATTGTAGTATATTATATGATTGATGAATTGGGGGTGCAGGAAGCAATTGTCTAAAAAATATTGGGTGCAGGAAGTTTTTGCACTCTTACACCTTAGTGACCCACCATCCTACAAACCCAAAACTTTTAAACTGGGCCTGCATCTAAGAACTGGCAGTTACTCCTGCACTATAGAGACTGTGTACTACATTAGTTTCTTAAAATATCGAAATTACCTTTGACATACATAAATTATTTTTCATTTTTTTCTGTTCATTCTTTCTTTTAAGATAAAAAGTGTCCTGTGATCTTTTTTTATTTTCCTGCAATATCATCCTTTATATGATAGAGTGGATTTTAATCATTTTGTAAGTTTTCACCTTTATCTATTAATAATACTGGTTATAGTGTACGTACTTTTTTTTTCTGTCAGCATAGTTTTAATTTCTTCCTAGTATCCACAACTTGATGAAGCCACAACAGAAGAAGGTAGAGAAGAAGTATGGAGAAGAGACGAAAAATATAAATTTTACTTTATTATTTTAAAACTTAAGGATATTTTAGACATTTTTCATGCATATCACAATTTTGTAAGTGCAGGAAGCAACTGCCCTAAGAACTTTTCTCTTGGTTGGGCCAGGGTTATCGCGCAAGTACACATTCATGGACCTATAGGAAAAAAAAAAAACCAACGTTTCAAATTAGATTAAAGCTTCATTCATTCAACTATCTATCCCTTGCTAGTAAAAAAATGGTATTTATCTATAAAAATTGAACACAAAAATACCCAACCAGCTAGAAGAACAGTTGAATTACACAAACTTTATTTTGCTGAGCTTTCAATTAAGGTTGATTTGAATTAATTAATGAAATTTTAGTTCCTCAATTTTGTTTTATTTTTTGAAACAAGTATCTAAATACCTGGAAGTTAAGGACTAATTTTCCAAAACAAAAATATCATTAATAAGAGTTTCATTTCTTTTAACGAAATCTTATGTAATTGTACGATTAAGAAATTGAATTCCTCTCGACATGCTCATGAAACTCAATCATATATCACTTATGTTGTTGGTTTCTCAAAATTATACCATCGTATCATTTTTTAAAATTTAATAGTTAAATTCCTTAGAAGAAAAACATATTACGTTGGTCTTTTAAATATTTAGATAGTTAACTAATTCAAAAAAGATTTAACATGTCCTTGATTTAATTTTTTTTAATAATAAATCTTGAATTTCATATTTAAAAAGTATTACTTTTTCTTCTAGATAATATCTAACGTAAACAAAATATGTAACTAATCACTCAAGTATTAGAACAGGTACTAAATAGTGCCTTAAGTATTAAAAACCCTTCAAATTAATTCTTAAGGGGTGTGTGGTTGGCCAAGAAATTTTAGTTTCTTATGAATATGAAATTAAGAAATTATATTTCTCATGTTTCATTTATATTTTAAAAGACTATTTTTATAAAATGATATTTTGGGGGATGATATTTTTATCTGATTACTGGATTAATAATTGCCGAAAATATGAATAGATTGATTTTGAGTATGCTATGATAATATTATTTTTAAATAATTTAAATACTTTTGATGATATGATAAAAAAGTTTGTGGTTTGTGGTTTGTGTTTTAAGTACGTGGGCATATTATTGAAATAATATATTCTAAATCACGTAGATTTAACTTTGAAATTCTTGTATCACATTTTGTTATTTATGCACAAATTTTACCTCCTAATTTACACAGTTGAGATTTCTATGTCAAAATGGTTTAGATTGAGTTATATGTCACTATTCAATGAAACATGATTCATATACAAGAATTTTGAAACATGGTTAATATATTTTGCTCTTATTCAAAATGAGATTCATACGTCAAAAGAACTTTAATATGAATCAAAGAAACTTTGTATTTTTTGTTTAGATGAGTTTATTATAAATTCACATGTTTGTTATTATATCTTTTATAATTTCTTATTTAATTAACCTTCCTGTGGTTTTTATGTTGTTTGTTATTGTTAGGATGTATAAGTAAATGATATTAGAGTTTCAGGTAAAATAAATTTTAAAGATTATAAATATGTTATGATGTGTAGGTTTTTTCAAAAGAAAAAATTAATTATATAATTTTTTTGTTGAATAACTTATAGAACCAAAATTTGAAATCCACGTATATAAGTATTTTTTAATATAGTTAGTTGGAGTGCTTACCCAAATTATTTATCGATTAATATTACATAATAACATGATAAAAATCTCCTTGATTTTCATGTAAAATTATTGTAGAATAATCGCGTATATGTAAATTAAATTCATTTCAATTTTCGATGACAGTTTGTAAGGTGATATTAAAAAAATTGGATTTTTTCTTACCTTAAAAGGAATTATATGATACACTTTTTGTCAATATATAGATTATAGATTAGTTGGTCAATTTTATTAAATTTTTACACATGTGGTTGTGTAGGATTTCTCAACCTTTACTGTTAAAGAATATTTAAGTAACGGTTATTGGACATTATTTTCCTTACTTGAAACACATTATATTATTATTTTTTATTTCTTAATCTTTATATTTATTTAAAGAAGGCAAGAGAGAAATGAAGTTATCAAGAAAAAAAAAATACAAAGACCTTTCATTAAGTACTAATAGTTTTATTGTTTAGAGATATTTTGTCATTTTATAATTATTCACCTTCTTTCTCACTTTTTTCCAGTCAATCAGAAAAATATATTTTCCTTTTTTTTAATTACCTTTTCTACCAGGCAAACAAGTAAAAAACATTTATTGTATTTAAGCAAAGACATTGATATTTTTTTTATTTATTTTCATTCTTAATTTTTTTTCTCGTGCACTTTACTATTATGATCATTTATTACATATCTTTAAATTCCCACTAGCTTGTTTATGAAAGAGTATTTATCTTCCACAATTACAAATCATTTGAGTGCACTCCTGTTAAGATTCTTACCTTCATCAAGCTTTGTCTGAACAATTTAAACTGATTGAAAAGCATTCAACCTTCGAGGCAATTGTCCAATATTACAAAATTAAGTTAAATATTATTATCAATTTCAACTATAGGAAATCGAGTATTATTAAAATCTTGGTCCTATGTTATATATTAGTTTATGCAGATTTGTAGTATGCACGAGGTTTGAAGGAAGAAAGAAATTGTGAATGGAAGTCTAGAAGAGTTATGGTGAATGAGTCAATGTTTGGTATCCTTTGCTTTTTCCTATCGTCTCAAAATAAATACTTTTTTCTTTACTTTTATTTGATTGTTTAAATATATATATATATGATATAAACACTTAAAATAAATAATTAAGTTAGATACAAATTATTTTTTCTTCTTTATCTCTTATGCTCCAAAATTAATGGGTCATAAATCTATGGGCTCGCCTTCTTTTTTCTTTTTTTTTTTTCTCAAGCGTTGGACTCTACCAAACAGGGGAAGGAATTTTAAGCGGATTTTGGTTGCCAATTAACTCTTTAAAGTAATAATTAATACTTCAATATGAAAAATACATCACTACAATGAACTAAAGACACACGGGCCATCCATTTAAATTGTTTTTATGAACTTCTTAATGTTTTTGTTTGACTAAATAATATTTTATTAGAAACAATATTTTGTGAACTATCCTGAATATTTATGTTATTTTATTATTTCTTTTACATTTATTTTACTTGTAATGATATTTTTTAAAGGATATCTAGTGTTAAATCTGTTTGATAAAATACTTATTGTTTGACCTTGTATTGAGATTATTTTTAGTAAAACTCCTTTTAGACATAAATGCATTACACAAAATTTATTAATAAATAAATAAATAAAATTATGGGAGGTAGACTAAATTCATAAAAAGAAATAAACAAAATAGACTATTAAATCTATTTATAAGAGAAGTATGAAAAAAAAATAGAAAGATGAATAAAAAATGTATATTTCTTAAATTTAAAAATAAAACAACAAAAGAAAGAAAATCAAAACTAATTAATCATAGAGTGAAAAAAATACCTAAAGAACACATTAACCCAAAATTTTATCATTATTTTTTATTTATATTATTCGTTCTAGTAAGTTGTTTATCAATCTTGAAAATGTCCATTTTTGATTTTTCAGGTTTTCTAAATGTATAAAGATGCTCATCAATCTCACTTCAGTCACTAAAAAATTACTGTTCTATCATATTTGTGAAACTCAACTTACACTCATTCTCAAAGTCATAATATCTATCAAAGTTTTAGTTAGAAGTCTTCATCAATCTCTTTTCTTTATTCATAACTATTTCACTATCCTGTAAAAATATTTATCAAAAATAGTTTTTTTTTTCTTCTCTCACCAAATTTTATATGTATTTTTTTGACTGTTTTAAAATATTATGTTTAGCATGATTTTTTTTTCTTGAAAAACAATATCATCATAATAGGTAAAAAAAAAAATTAAAAAGAGTTAAGTAAACAAGATCTCTGAGAAAAGTTTGCTGCTTATTATATTTAACAACCGGAAAAAGAAAATCAACAAGACTTAACTTAAAACCAAAAATATTATACACATTTATTACTATTACGACAAAAGTAATATCAACTTCTCTTCTAGAAAAGAAAATTACATAATATTTTCATAATTATTCGCTAGGACTTTTTTTTGACACATCCACAATTACTACAAGAAGATTAAATACCCTACACAGTTATTTTCCAAAATTGTTGACAGATATCGCTGCTTAGCTTCTAAATTTTATTATTTATATGCTTTATTGTATTTAAAAATTTGCACATAAACTCTGACCCGCAATTTATCATATATTAGTCTGCTTGAATATTTATTTTAATTTAGTATCAAACTAATTTTAACATAATTTAACTCGTTATTTTCATACATTAATTGGAAACGAAAGTGAGATAGATAATGTACCTCAGTGTCTTGTAAATAAAAGAAAATAAGAAATAAAGTAAACATTTAAGTTTGACAAGTTCTGCACAATCATATTATTCCATCTCTTGTATTAATTCTTTTTCCTTTAATCTTTTATTATTATATAGGATTGTTTATAGATTAAACTAAATATTTTATTATTATTTTATCAATATTATATATTTATAATTAACAAATCAGTTTTTCTTTCACGACATATTATAATATATATTTTCTATGTTTTCTTATTTATTTACGATAAATAATAAATCATTAATTGTTAATTTTTTTATTTTAATCATTATACTTGGAATGATTTATTATTTAATAAAAAGTTTTGTTAATTTTTCTTAATTTATGCTGCCCCACCCTGACGTCCTTAAACAGACACATTAGACAAATAATTATGACCTAATATCAAAGGTTGAAAATAAGATCTTTAAGTTTATCCATTTGAATATCTTATCAATAATTTATTTATTTTTCAATGAAAATTGGTTATGATTAAAATTTTTGTTTTCGTTAAAAATGATATCTGTACATCATCTTTAAGAATTTAATTTTTCTTAAAATAATAAAATCTGTCAAGTGAAAGATGCAAGTACCTTTTCGTTTAAATTAAAATAACTTTTAAAAATTATTAATTTTAAATTAGGGGTATATATTTATTTTATTATATATACATATATATATATATATATATATATATATATATATATTTTTTTATTTATTTTTTTATATTATATAATATATATATTATATATAATTATATTTTTTAAACAAATATTTTAATTTTTTTTTATATATCTCACTATGCATA
>Ga0099825_1009430_pt1 | contig 11146 bp, 3 predicted proteins | sample SiratroredBW_FD_76838 | JGI IMG/M metagenome (GOLD analysis project Ga0099825, IMG submission 76838) | Root nodule microbial communities of legume samples collected from California, USA - Siratro red BW | ecosystem: Host-associated > Plants > Roots > Nodule | place: USA: California | collected...
AAAAAAAAAAAAAAAAAAAAAAAAAAAAAAAAAAAAATAAAAAAAAAAAAAAAAAAAAAAAAAAAAAAAAAAAAAAAAAAAAAAAAAAAAAAAAAAAAAAAAAAAAAAAAAGATTAAGAAGACGTAAACGGGCAAGAATATGAGCGAAAGGATGAAGAGAAAAACCAAGTTCCTACTTTCTGAAAGGAGAAAGGAAAATGGTTATATATACATTCTTTAAACTGTAATAGAGGGTTCCTCTCTGTCATCGTGAAAGCTTCTGAGGCTATATAAAAGACTATGAACAAACAGTGTTTATCATCTCTAGTGTTTATCTGAAAAAAAAAATGATAAACAGACTAATAACTTGATTCTTTGGTATGGGTAACAAAATGATCCAAAAAATGGTTTCCAGATTCGTCACAACCCTGGGGTCAGACTCAGAGCTCGTGACTAATCATTCACTTTAGTGAATAGCCAGAATGCATCAGAAGCAGAAGCAGCAGTACTATGAGTAAGCTGTAACGTTATCTAGTGTCTTTGTCAAAGTCTTAACTTCAATTTTGCATGTTCCTCTAAGCTCATCAGCAATTGAAGTTTTGTGATTGGTGACGAATTTTCAATATAGCTTTTACAAAACATGCGACTATAATATCAATTGTAACGTAAAAAAGTGATAACTTCCACAATAAAATCGTAATCACAAGTACAGTTTAAAGCATGGTAACTATAACTATAAAAATGATTCATCATACACTTGTCAATCCATACACAGAAAGAAGTATGGATGTGATATGCAGTACAAAAGGAAGAAAGATAAAGAAAAACAAAGAAGCCATTTGGATGTTGTGTGATTAAAAAACAGTCTACTACTACAATTTTGTCCACATCCTCTAGGTTTCTAGGGTGTTTTTTACAACTGCATAATTTTCGCTAATATCATTGCCTCTTACACTAATGTGTAGGGTTTCATTTTGAGAGAGTGTATAAGAATGAAAGTGTTTGGTGGGAGGGAGTGGCCCCCAGAATGGTAGAAGTTGAGATAGTAACCTCCATGAAAAAATAGTTGCCAAACCACTTGGACTAAGGCACCGCCAGTCCAATCATGTTACAGTTTTTTCAATGCCAATCGCTCTATAATATCTCTACAGAATCACTTGTCATAGTAGTCACTTTCACTGCAATTTTCTCAAATTTTTAATTTATACATAACTTAATTTTAATTTATAAAAAAATTAATTTCATTCTTTTTTACGTGTTTTTCTCCTTGAAGATTTCACTAACAAATTCGTCCAAATAAATCCAAACACTATTCATATTGAGAACGAAAGCAGCCATCGACCACACTTGAAGTAGAGGTAACGTTAAGCAAACTCCAACCCAATTTTACTCTTTATTCGAGGGAATTAGAAACTTCCTCTATTTCAAATAATTATTACTTTAGAGAACAAAAATTCTAAATATTTATCTTTTTTGCAGCACCAAGATAATTCTTCATTTTTTAAGTTTATCCTCCTTTTTGTACTTTAAACTATTCGGTACTGAATTTTATAAAGTTAGGTCATTTTCTTAAGGGATAAATACTTAGTTCCAAGGAAAAAAAAAAGTAATTATTGTTTCATAACTAACTTTATATATAATTTTTAAGAAATTAATATTTTTTGATCTCTAATACCAAGCTTTAAATGACAATTATTCTGTAATCACTGCCAAAAAAAAGAGAAAAAAAAAAGCGTGATCTACTTCCGTCCAAAATGCAGTTTATGCAGATGCTTCAAACCATTAATCTGAAATTTCAGGTTCCCTCAGACACTAAAAGTTGTTCCTAGCGGAATTAAAAGCGCAATATAATTAAATGAAAGTTTGATATTCTTCAATTATTATATATTTTATTCCTTGAATTTCATTTTTTTCTTAAATTTAATTTGTATTTATGTCTTTGAATTATTAAATGCAACAATATAGTTGTTGAATAAGTTTGTATTATTTATTAAATAGTTTCAGTATATATTGAAATATTGAATTTTGTTTAAATAATCATTTTTTATCATCTGAAACTATTAGTGATAATTGTATAGAATTATTTTGAATGTTTAGTCTTTTGTAATTAATATTTAAGTTTATTTAATTAATATTGCATATAAAAGGTTATTTTTAAAAATATATTTAAAATTAATTTTTATCAATAAAAATAAATTTCAAATTTTTAACTAAAAATATATAAAGATATTCATCACATGAAATAAAAGAATGCTATTTTAAATAAGTAAATAATACAGTTTATTAAAATTTTGATATTTTAAAATATGTATAACTTTTATTCTTTTAAATTCAAATTAGATTTTAGATTTTAAATATTGAGTATGTAGTTTTTTTAATTCTTAATTACTGTGTTATATTTGCTATGTACTTTTTTTGGATTATTTACCTTAAATATTGACATTATTTAGTTAACATTACACACACATGTATATACATACAAATCCTCTTTACAAATATTTTTATTGATTAAATTCATTTTTGAAATTTTATAATTAATAATTCTTATTATTCAATAGTTTTATATATTTTATAAAAAATATTAATTAAATTAATTTTTTACATATTATTTTATATTTTTATCAATGTCTTCCCAATGAGTGAGACAATTATTTTTAATTTTTTTATTGGAAAATTTTTATTTTACAAGGAAATTTAAAATAAAATAGAAAATAATCAAAAAAAAACTTTTTTTTATTTGTACTTTTCTTGTTTTGAGATTCATAATCAAATACAGTCTATTAGTAGAGTGTCTGCCTTTTACTTTTTCTCAATCATTAATTTTATTTTAGTTTTAATTAAACTTCTATTTTTTTTATTATTGCAATTGTATTGCTTTAATTTTTCAAGATAATCAGATTTTTCAAATATTTTTGCAATGATTTTATTATCTTATGTTTTAATTATGCAATTTAAATATCTTATATATTGTAAATATATAATTTTAATTTTCAAACATATCATAGGTAAATTATCCCAATCGATATAGTAATTAAAAGTTTACAATTTTGATATATGAAAACTCAATAAGTGTAATTGAATTTTGAAAAGTAAAAGTTGCACATTTGAATACTTGAGAATCGAATTAACACAATTAGAAACTGTGTGGTTAAAATTGTACGACTGATTCATTAAAAAAATCAAAAGTTCATTGTTAACACCTTATATTCTTAAGGAAGTGATTCAGGTCCGAATAACATTTCTGAATACAATTTATTGCTGTTAAATTTTAGTTTTATTTTGGGTAATAATAAACAAACATTTTAATATATAAGAAGTGCAGTCATAATTGTAATTTCATTGAAAAGCAATAAACTACGCTGCTGTTATTCGTCTATTGTTATCTTTGCATTAATTGAAGACGTTTTAGAAAGTTGCATTTCCTTGATAATGAATATTCGTGAATATTTTCTTAAAATAATAAAAGAAATCAGATTTATAATTAAAAAAACATTTGACAATTTCCATAAATTCACAGTGCTAATTATATTTTTAATTTTATTCCATGACTTTAAATGGCAAATAGAAAAAATGCAAAGACTTGGAAAGTGTAACTCTATTAAACTTGAATTCAACAAGTGTGTGACATGCAGATACTAAGCGCAGAATGCAGAAAGAAGATCGAATAGAAATTTGGAGGGAAAAGAAAAAGAAAAAGTGAAGAACGGTAGGTTTTGTCTCTTGAGATCGAATAGAAGAAGACTCGTGACGTAACAAATGGTTTGTTTTCTCGGAATATGTGTCACTGCTTTGCTTTGTCTTTCTAATCTTTTGTCTTCCATGCATTGCTTTGTCGGACGCATGCCCTATCATTTGTCGCTTGCTTTATATGTTTAAGGGTCAATTGTTTTCATTTTTATTTGTTTTTTTTATTAATTTAACATGCAATGTAGTTTTAATCATAATTTAAAGTAAATGGTTTGCTGTCGAGAAACTGTTCTTTTTTTTTTTTTTTAAGTTGGTAGGTATCTGCTTAATTTGTTCTTCATTTCTTTATTTTATCCTCTGTTAATAAATTTCCATTAAACAGGACTTAGGAAGGGTGGTTAGTTAATGCCATACCTCACATTTTGGGTACAAATATTTCTTGTTTGAAATTAAAATAGTTTTTATAAGCTAAAATTAACTTATGTACAAATTAAAAAAATAAACCATATAAAAACATTTTTACAGATTACATAACTTATAAATAAATGTTTTATTTTTCTTATTAATTTTTCAAAATATATTCATTACATAAACATGGTCAAACAACAAACATCTTTTGATGGAAGAGATATAAAGGTTTATGTAAGCATCAATTCAAAGTTTATTTCTTATTGGTAAAAAAAGGAAAAATTGACACCAATTAGAAAGGAATTACAAAAATAAAGGAAGAAACAGCCTTGACTCATGATAGTTTTTTTTTTTTTTTTTATCGGCACTGGTGATAGTTAAAGCTATGATTAAAATCTAAAATTCAAGAATTACTTACTAGGAATATTATTAAAACATTACTAAAGAAAGAGGAAAAGTATTGTAATTGAGTAAAAGAATAATTAGCTACAAGATCTTTTAAAGAATTTGAATACACATAAAATTCAGAAAATCTATTGACAAAAGAAATTGAGAATTGTATATTGCATGAGGATGCATGGAGAAAAGTTTAAAAAATGTGAAAATTATAGAGAAGATTCACCTCTTTTAAGTTTGAATATGTAATATGTTAAATAGAAACATTCTATTAAGAAGAGAATTACAAATTTAATTGATAACTAATAAACACTACATCTATTCACATAAAGAGGAATGGGTTCTCAGAGTAACATAAGAAAAAAATCAATAAAAAATAAAAGGAAGTGAAAACAACTAGTAAAAAGAATATCTTACAACAATATGTAAATTACACTATTCAATGAATAATTATTGTTGAAAGAAAGACCGTGACACTATTTAATTATAGGTCTTATCTCACTTTTAGAGATTGGGATTGTAGTAGCGATTTATCTAATGTTGGATCGCTAATCAGATCTAAAACATAAGACAATTAAAAACAAATCACGTTTCATCAATTTTAATAAAGTAAATGTAAAAACAAGTCTTTTTAAGTTATTGACACTTCGTCACTTAATCAATTGATATAAAATATTTTATTTACAATATGTAAAACTTATCAAGAAAATAAATTTTAAATCTGATACCAATATCAAGGTTTTAACACATCAGTAAAAAGCTTGATAACTTCATAGTGTTTTATATGTCATCATATATCTCTTATAATTTGTTTTAATTTTTGTAATGAACCATAATATGTTTGTATATTGATTAAAAAGTTGATTTACCGTACTTACATTTTTTTAAAAGAATCCCTAGGCACATTGTGGATTTTTATTTAATATTGACCACATCATATCACAATTGTCACATAACCTTAATTTATAAAAAAAAATTGGGTTGGTGCGCATGTGGGACTCGTTTTTGTATCCAAACATAAACGTGTCGTTCACGATTTAAAAGGATTAAGAGAAATATAAGGAAAAAATAATGAAAATTATAAGTGAATGGCTTATGTTTTTTTAATTATTTAAAATTATTAATATTTATGGTTGTACTTCAGTTTTTCATATGCACTGTAATCTATTTGAACAGCCATCTTTAAAAAAAGAGTTCTAAGTCATTCGATTTTTTTTTTTATTAAATCATCAAGATGTTATTGTAGAGTTTTGTAAAGGAAATATTTTACTATTATCTTATCGTGAACAGAAGAGTTATTATAATTGTAATAGAAGTATTTTGACCATTTATACCCTTTGTTTCACTTGATTCTTTAATTGAAAAATTTCCTGTATAGTGAATATAACTTAAAAAAACAATAAATGTAAAATGTAAAGCAGTGAGGAAAAAAGGCAAAACATGCACAAAAATAAAGTAAATTGAACAATAAATTAAATTTAAATAGATTATGTGATTCGGCCCCGAAAGGTAGGCCCAAAATAGCAACGAGTTGGGCTAGTAAGTTCTTATTCTACTATAATATTGACCAAATCTTCTGCAACTGAAGTCGCCATATAAAATGTTCGTATGTTATGTTTCTGCGCTGAAGAGCAAGTTCCTTAAGGCACTACCAAGGTGGTAGTGTTGTGTTGGAATCATTGAAATTTGTTCACTTTGTATTATGAATGAATAAGTGTTTGGTTTATCTTAGGTCCCCATAGCCATTACTTCGTTTACATTAGTAACATTATCTCTCAAACCATAGGCCATAAACATTCTTTTATTAAACAAGTTTCAAACAAGAACTGTTACATGCTAGAACAAAAGATTAAATTTTATTCTTGAAAAGCCACAAGATGTACCCAAACTGGAAGGGAGGGACTCAAGATTGAAGGCCTTTAGCAAAGAGAGATGCAAAGGTCTCCATTGTTGGTTTCTTGGACACAAAACCTATCTCAATTCCTTCTCCATTGTTGCTGCTATCTGAAAGACTAAACACTTCAGTTCTTTCAACAGACACTGTCTTCACCTTCTTTGGTCCTCCCCAACCAAAGTCACTACTGTAAGCCTCAAAATTCGGTGACCCTGCAACTCCAATCTCCTTCACACCTCCCACACTGTCAAGCAACCATGATGACCAATTTTCAGCTCCATTCAGAACACCATCTTTCTTCACACTTTCCAAAGCTTCACTTAGTGCGTCCACAGCCACAATTAGTCCATCCTCCCCCAACAATTCTCCTTTTTCAGCACTTGCAAGTCTTAGCCCAACACAGTTTCCAAAATAGGTTGCAGGAAGAGGTGGCTCCAAACAACCCCTGCAATCCACACTCAGAATCAACATAACTCTCTTGTTTTTTTCCATTTCCTCGGCTCTCACCCTGCAAACCCATGCATAGGCAAGAGACAACACAAAGGTTGATAAGTGAAGCTTGGTGTTGTTCTGTCTCTGCTTAGACACAACAAAATGCTTAAGCTTTTCAATATCTGAACCAGACAATTGAAACAACCCTCCAGTTGCATGTTCCGGAGATTGCACATCCCAAACCATGAGGCTTCTGTTGTTGGATCCTCCCTGCATTAACCAATCATTGAGGAATTTTCCCCCTATTTGGTTGGGGTCTTTTACTAATATCCTTTCATAGAAAGGACATAGTTCAGGTGGCAAACAAGGGGGTGCTTTTGATTCTCTACAAAGATAAGCCCAGGAGTTGATAAACGATGTTAAAGTCTTGCCATCAAGAACAGCACGGTGTGAGGTTATTCCAATGGAAAATCCGGAGTTTGGAAATAGAGTGACTTGCAAGGCTAAAATTGTAGCTTGTTCATGGGATATGGTCAAGTGAGGTAAAAGATGGTGAATTTTTTCAGTTTCCCAAAGATTTGAGCCAGCTAGATAGTTGAAATCAGCATCAGATTCAGCTGCTGTGAGAGGAACGGTGTCACCCGTTTTGTAATTGATGATGGGGTTTTGGGAGTGAAGGGGCCAAGTGAGGTGGCCTGCAAGAGGAAAAAAGTGGCCGAGTGCATATGAAAGAGAGTGTATGAGTTTGGGAAGAAGGGTATGGAAGAAGGGTGGGGTTGGGTTAGAGAATTGGTAGAAGAGGATGCGTTGAGCAGGAGGTGACCTTAACCATAGTATGTCAAAGAAGGTGAGGGGAAGCGATGTTTCAGTTGGTAATTCTTCTGATTCCAAAGTTGGTGCTATATTGAAAACTTGTACCACATGCATGATTTCTTTCTTGTTGCTTGGACCAAACAGAAAAAAAGAAAAAGAAAACAGATGCAGGTGGTTATGTGACTTGATGATATTACTTATCAATGGAAACTGATAGATTTTATTATCTGCATCACGAGCCCTGTAATTTTATACATTTCAAGTGTGGATTCTAATATATTCTATTATTAACCTTCTGTTCTGAAATTGTCCTCACATATCACAGGTGTCATTTTCTGCATAAAGCTTTTGTACGTGTCAGTTTATGACAATTTTTCCTGCCCTCAATTTATGTATCCGGAAATCGCGAGATGACTTGTGCAGTTCCTATAGCTTTTTCACTTCTTCTAAGGTTATTTTCGTTTTGATAACTCATTTTTTTATTACTTTTGTAAGTTCTTAAACGTTTCTTATCCATTATATATCACTCGTGCTTTTTACTTTAAACAATCCAATTATACAGTCAGCAGTTCCAAAAATTCCTACGATAGACAATTTCCTTCCCATCAAATCTATCAAATCTTAGATATCATTGTGGAAAACTATGTAATGCCATACTAATATAAAATTACAAATAACATTATATTTATCAACAAGTTGACAGGCCAGCAAACAAACAAAATCTAGATTCATCTGAAGTGATTCCAAATAAAGAATTCTTTGCATGATTTTCTTTTAAATAGCTTAGTGTATTCGTGTTTTACTCTAAACTATTTCTTGTCTCTTCTTTCTGTCAATCTATACCTATGATTTGTAATATGTGTATCAGTCAGTTACATGGTTACTTAGTTGTTTATTCAGTCATTGTAATTTAATCATGTTATGTTTGAAAGTTTATTTCTGCCTGTAAAATGTGCCTCGACTGAACCACATCAGTGAACACCAAAAAACAATGATTCCATTTCCCCCAAAGAATCCAGTCAAAACAACACACCTTCCTTTCACAAAATCTAGCAAGTCATTTTGTTAAGTGTTATATTATCGGTTCATTTTTTAAGTCCTTGTCCTCGTTCTCACCTTTTTTTTTCTTTCCCTTTTAGTTCTTATTTTAGTACTTATCACAACTTTTAGTTTTCCTTTTTCATACCTTCCACTTTCCGCCACATTTCCTCCCCAAAATTGAGATGCAGGACCAACATTTTCCAGAAAACGACACTTGTACTTCACCTATAGCTTACCACTTCACATTAAAAAAATTTGGAGAGAATCAACACCAATGCTGATACATGATAGTTGAATGATTATTTTACTATTGCAACACCAACACAAAATTTCAGATGATAATAAGTAGCCAACTAATAGACCATAAGAGATAAAAAGTTCTGCCAAACTTTTATTCCTGAAAAGACACAAGATCTACCCAAACATGGGGATAATCAACACCAATGCTAATACATGGGTGTCAAATGATTTATTTTATCATTGCACACCGACACAACATTTCAGATGACAATAAGCTACCAAATGATAGAGTATTATTCCTGAAAAGCACAAGATCTACTCAAACTGGTAGGATAGGGACTCAAGATTGAAGGCCTTCGGCAAACAGAGAAGTAAAGGCCTCCATAGCTTTTTTCTTGGTCACAAAACCTATTTCAATTCCATCACCAGTTCTGCTATCTGAAAGACAAAACGCTGCAGTTCTGTCAATAGACACCATCTCCACCTTCGTTGGTTTTCCCCAACCAAAGTCACTACTGTAAACCTCAAACCTCGGTGATCCTGCAAAGGCAGCAGTCTTTGTGTCACCTACTTTGTAACTTTCATACACCATCTTCCACCAGTCTTCTGCTTCATGCAGATAACCATCCTTCTTCAATGTTCCCAAAGCTTCACTCAGTGCTTTCACAGCCACAATAAATCCATCCTCCCCCACCAATTCTCTTCTTTCAGTAATTGCAACAGAGATACCAACACAGTTCCCCAAATACGTTGGAGGAACAGGCGGCTCCAACTGAAGCCTGCAATCAATATTCAGACCAAAACCAATTCTTTCACTCTGGGGTTCTTCTGCTTTCACTCTGCAAACCATCGTATAGGCGGCAGCTAACACAAACGTTGACAAGTGAAGTTTGGTGTCATTCGCTTTACTCTCCACAATCTGCCTCAGCTTTGCAATATCTGAGCGAGACAATTGAAACAAGCCTCTAGTTCCTTCTTCTGGAACTGGCATATTACTAACCATGAGGCTTCTGTTGTTGGGCCCACCCATCTTTAACCAATCACTGGAATATTTTTCTCCTATTTTAGTGGGGTCTTTCACAATTTCCCTGTCAAAAACAGGACTCCATTCGGGTGGCAAAGAGAAGGGTGGCTGTGCTTCTCTGCAAAGATATGCCCAGGATTTGACAAATGTTGTTGAAGCTTTGCCGTCAAGAACAGCATGGTGGGAGGTTATTCCAATGGCAAATCCAGAGTCTGGAAAAAGAGTGACCTGCACAGAAAAAAGCGTAGTTTGTTCGTGGGATATGGCCAAGGGAGGTACAAGATGGTGAATTTCTGTAGCTTCAGTGAGATCCGTGCCTGCTAGATGGTTGAAATCAGCGTCAGATTCAGCTACAGTGAGCGAAAGAGTATCACCCTGGTTGTAAACGATGGTGGGTTTGGTGAAGTGAGTGGGCCAAGTGAGGTGTCCAGCGAGAGGGAAAAAGTGACCAAGTGCAAGAGAGAGAGAGCGTTTGAGTTTGGGAAGAAGGGTATCAAAAAAGACATGATTTTGATGAGGAAATTGATAGAAGAAGACGCGTTGAACAGGAGGTAACCTTAACCATAATATGTCAAAGAAGGTGAGGGCATAAGATGCCTCAGTTGGTAACTCTCGTGACTCAGAGCTTGGAGCTATGCTCGCAACTTCTACCACTTTCATGGCTTCTAGTCAAAAACACGGCAAAACCAGACAGATATTCAAGTGTCAATCAATCCTCAGCATTGTTATAAAAACCATCCAACCACTTTTTTAATCATTCATTCACGTGTTAATTTTATAAGCAATTATGCTACCAATATCGATACTGTTATAAAACCTACTCACCTACTTTTCAACAACCTTCTTGTTCCTTCTCCTTGACCTCTTATCACTATTTTTGCTCTGTTTTCCTAATACTATTCATTCACACATCCCTGTTTAAACTCAGAAATCCCCGTTTAACTCATCCATCTTCTTACTGGCCAGATAAAATTAATTGTTGATTATTTAATATATGAGAATTCTCCAATAAGACAAATTAAAGGTATCGTTCTGTAAAATTTGAAGTAAAATGAGAATAAGATTTCATCCTAATATTTGAATATAAATAAAATAATACTTAAAAAAAATAAGAGGTTGAACAAATCCAAGGAGATCTAGATTCTACCACAGCCACACATACTTCAACAAACAGCTGGAAGATAACGAAGAGGAGATGCTGCCCATCATGTTCACATATTTTAAATTATTCA
>Ga0099825_1009432_pt1 | contig 11143 bp, 6 predicted proteins | sample SiratroredBW_FD_76838 | JGI IMG/M metagenome (GOLD analysis project Ga0099825, IMG submission 76838) | Root nodule microbial communities of legume samples collected from California, USA - Siratro red BW | ecosystem: Host-associated > Plants > Roots > Nodule | place: USA: California | collected...
TATATAAATAAATAAATAATACATTATATAAATATATAAAAAATAACATATAAAATTTATATTTAATATATATATATATATATATATATATATATATATATATTATGAATATAAATTATATTTAAATATTAATAAATGTATTATTTATTTATAATATACTTGTATTGTTAATATTATTTTTCAACCCCTTTTACCCGAGAAAGATGAGATTAGAAATTATTTTATGCTTAGGTTTTCTGCCAAATAGCAGACGAAGGTTAGATTAGACAACATACCTTTCCAGAGGATTGATGAGGAGGATAATAGGGCTATTACTAGTTGCTTTTTTGAGGATGAAATTAAACAGGCAGTATGGGAGTGTGAGAGTACTAAAAGTCCTGGCCCGGATGGGTTTAATTTTAATTTTATCAAGAAAGCTTGGAGAATTGTTAAGGAGGACATTTTGAGAGCAGTTAATAGTTTTCACTTTTATGGTAGTTGGCCTAAAGGTTCAAACGCTTCCTTCATGTCACTTATTTCTAAAGTTGATAACCCTCAAGGTCTTAACGAGTATAGACCAATTTCCTTAGTTGGCTCTATGTTTAAAATTATTTCTCAATTACTTGCTAAAAGGCTGAAATCGATTCTTCATAAGTTATTGTTGGTAAACAGCCAGTCTTTTTAGCACAAAGAGGGCCTTTAGATTCTATTGTGGTGGCAAACGAAGTTATAGATGAAATAAAAAAGAAAAAGAAAGAATGTGTGATAGTTAAAGTGGAGTTTGAAAAGGCATATTATAGGGTGAGTTGGGATTATCTAATGTATATGATGGAGAGGTTAGGTTTCTGTCGTAAGTGGATTCATTGGATTAAAGGATGTTTGAGTTATGTTTCGGTGTCAATTCTAGTGAATGGGAGCCCAACTATAGAATTTAACACTCAAAGGGGGCTTAGACAGGGAGACCCATTAGCCCCTTTCTTATTTTTAATTGCAGCCGAAGGCCTTGTAGGGCTGTTAGACAAGCGAATAATTTAGGCTTTTTAGAGGGTGTGAAAGTGGGAAGTAGAGAGACCAAGATTTGTATGTTAAAATTTGCGGATGATATTATGTTTGTTCCTAGAGCCACTACTCAAAATATTATTACTCTTAAGAGTATTTTGAAGTGTTTCTAGCTGGCTTCGAGACTTAAAATCATCTTTAACAAAAGCAGGATAGCTGGAATAAGGGTGGGAAGGATTCAACTTCTTCGATATTCTGAATTATTGAATTGTGGATGTATGTCGATACCTTTTTCTTATTTAGGAGTTCAAATAGGTAGTAACCATAAAATGAAAGAGTTGTGGGAAGGGATCATGCTTAAGATTAGGAAAAGACTGGCAAAGAGGAAACGGAAATTTATTTCTCTAGCGAGTAGGGTCTGTCTTATTAAATTTTTTCTTTCTGCATTGCCCTTATTTTTACTATCTATTTTTAAGATGCCAAAGGGAGTTAGGGATAAGATTATTCATATAGAAAGAGAATTCCTGTGCGGGTGGGGCCATGATCATAGAAAGAAAGCTTGGGTTAATTGGGATATTATTTGTAAGCCTAAATGTGAAGGTGACCTGGGAGTTTTAGAACTAAATAATTTTAATAAGGCTTTACTTGGGAAATGGAAGTGGCGACTAGGAATAGAAAAGGAGGGTTTATGAAAAGAAATATTAGAATCTAAATATTGATCTTGGAGAAATTTGGATGGAGGTATAGAGTCATTTAAACAATCTAGATGGTGGAAGGACCTTAGGAATGTGTGCGGGGTTGGCATCGAAGGAATGTGGCTCAATGAAAACATTAAATGGGATCTTGGGCCTGAAAATAAGGTTTTATTTTGGGAGGATAAGTGGTTGGGACATTGTACTCTTAAAGATAAGTATCCTAGATTGTATATCAATTCTTATATAAAGGATATTACTGTCAGTATGGCTGGGGAATGGAGAGAAAACCTTTGGGATTAGAAACTCAGTTGTAGGAGAAGTTGGTTTGATTGGGAATTACCAATAGTTCATAATTTTTATCAAGAATTGGAGACAAAAAGGGTAAAAAAGGACTTGGATGATAATTGGGTTTGGTTAGGAGATACGAATGGCATTTACAGTGTGAGAAATGCTTACAGCAGAATTAGGAATGACATGATGGGGGATGATGATGAATTGTTTTATAAACAGTGGACAGCAAAGGCGTTACCCTCAACACAATTTTATGCTTGGAGGGTTATGTTAGACAGGGTTCTAACTGCTGTTAGAGTATCACAGGGATTAACAGTATGTGTGTCCTTTGTCAAAATCAGAAAGACTCCATTAGTCACATACTGTGCACATGTGAAAAGGTCACGAAGATTTGGAACCTTCGCGATGTGTGGGCTGGTGTGCAATCTGTCCACCACAGTAGGCCTAAGGAACATTTCCTTAGCTTTGAAATTCCATCCCTTAATGTTAAATGTAATTCTGTGTGGAAATCAGTTTGGATGAGTTTGGTTTGGATCATTTGGAAGGCTAGGAACAATGTTATATTTAGGAATAAATTGTCTGATGCTGAAGAAGTGTTTGTTACTGCTCAGATTAAATCACTGAATTGGGTCAATAGGAAATATAGGAGGACCTCTTTTTCTTATTCTGATTGGTGTTTGAACCTGAGGTTGTGTTTATTTTTTATCAGGTGATATTTGTTATGTAGTCAGCATGTGTAGGAGATTTTTTTAATTTTGTGACTAATTTTCTGATTTTCTTGGCAATGTGGTTGTACTAGTATGAGCCTACTTGTTTGTGTTTTTTGTAGCTAATATCTATCAGGCTAAAAGCCTAGATAAATCTATTGAGCTTTTGCAGAATATGTGTGTTTTGGATTCGGAGGTGGTCGCTACCATGATGGAGGAGCTGGTATATCAAAGAAAACACAACTTTATATTGTTTGATCACATGGTCATAGGGTCAAAAGATGTAATAGTTTTTTATGGTTTTATAATTGTTTAGCATAAATTTGTTGTTGGTTTGAGTGTTGCTAAACATGTATTCTTAACAGCTTTCTTAAGCACTAGGGTGAGTTTTGGATTATTTAGTTGTTTCACGATCTTTTAGGGTGGATGTTAGTGTAGAAGTTTATTTTTGTGAAATATTTGTTGGTCAGAAACACTTTCTTTTGTACAAAGGTTAAAGCATCCCTAAAATGCTTTTATTTATTTTATTTTTTATTACCGACAAAAAAAACATACAAGTACTATCCTTGCAAGCTAAAATTATCTATAGCTTATATTATAGGGTCATTTTTCATAGATAATTTTCATTTTTTGGTAGGTTTTGGTCTATGGGTGTGTTGAAGGGCAAACTTGAGGACGTGGGCATGAAGTTGTTTCAAAAGTGGGTGGCTCAGGCTCTGGTGTAGGACTTAAAGAAAAAGGGTAAGGTGTGGGAATGGGGGTGGAGGCCAAAGTGTAACATGTGGTTCTTGAGTTCTACTGAGGAGGTGGTAGTTTTAGAAAATGGCATAAGAAATGCTGGTGCGATGAAAATGAAATGGGATTGTCATATCTTTGGACATCTTTGGAGATCTGCAATGGCAGTGCGACAAAGAACGTGGGTTGGAAGCATTACTTGTGGTGTACCATGGTGCCGGTAGCAAGGAGGGGTTGTGATTTGCAACATTAGGGGTTTTGAGGCTAGACCTTTATTCTTCAACAACTTGATCCTTAAAATAATTTCCCTTGCTCTTTTCTCTTCTTTCTTATGCTATGTTTTCTCTTTTTTCCTGTGTATTCCCTTTTCAATATTTTTGTGTGAGTAATTTATATTGTGAGTGTGTATTATTTTTTATTATTTATTATCAGAAAGTGAAGAACGATAGTTTAGAATAATTCGAAAATTGACTCATTCTTTTGTTTTTATTATTATCATTTATTATTATTTTAAAAATGAACGCGTAAATGAATGGGAGAAAATAGTTTGAAAACAATCTCATTTTATTATCATTATTATTTTTATTTTGTAAAACTTAATGGACAAATTCAACTTTTTTTGTTTATTTTTTTTCAGGAAAAATCTAAACTAATCAAGTATATTTTTATTTTATTATTTTTTATTCACTTTTTTTAATTTTGATTATTATTTTTAATTGTGAACACATTTTTTTTAATTATTTTAAATTTATCTGGACAAAATTGGGTGTTGACTCTATCAAACCAATAACCTTCATGAAATAAAAAAAAAACTAAAAGGCACCAAACGCGTAATGTTAGGCCCAACAAACATAAATATACTATTCGTTCACCAATAAAGCATTAAAAAAAATAAAGTTAAAGAATACGGATAATAAAGCTAACCGATAATGTTTGAACTAAATAGGCAGCCGAGATATACACGACTTAAATGTCAACAGTTATAGAAAAGGTGCGTAAAAAGTCGTCAAGATACACGAAAAAAATAGGAACCATAGCGACAATTGTCTAAATCCCCTCTACACAAAAATTTCACCGACCATCAACAGATCAGTCACTCAAAGATAGGCCGACAACATCCACCGTCGGAGATTTCTCCCTCTCCAGCTCAATGACTGCTCAACCTCCTCCTCGACCTCAGCTTCTTCTGGGATGTCCTCGATTGCCATGAGTTCACCATTATAAAATTTCTTCCAGGTGTCTTACTTCCCTTCATTTAGTGGGATCTGATAAAAGTACGTGGCTTGCTCTAAAGCTTTGGAAACCCCAAGATCGTGTTGTTGAATAACATAGTCTTGGCATTCCAAAAGCTCCTTCTTGACATGGGCAAGCCTTTTTTGTTCTAAGTCAAGATCACCCAATAACTCGGTAATCCACCTTTCAGAAGCAGCAAACTTAGTGCCCAGAGAAGACAAACGTGAGGTCAAATCCCTTTCCTTTCGTTTGACAACCCCACAACATTCTCGCCAAAGGTTCGCTTCGACCTTGGACTTGTCAAATTGCTCCCACAAAATGAGATTCTAAAAAATAAGGATCTTGTTCTAGTTCGTCAAGCTAATGCTAACACTCAAAGCAGTCTAGAGAGCAGAGGCTGAGTTCGCCAATTTAGCCTTGAGTGCCTCGATGTCTTCTGAGGCTATCTTCATCAGCTCCGCCCTCATACTCCATTTGACAAGAAGAGCACCAGAAGGGGTTGTTCGGCTCTTCTGGTGATGAAGACGCATACGGCTCCTTTTCCGAGTCACTCAAGTCCAACATGACTCGTTGGATATCATAATGCGTCGATTCAAGAAATCCATAGCCAAGGAGCAGCCCCCAACAGTAGTTGATGGTCACAAGCGCTTCTTAGAGCGACTTGTGGATGAGCGGTTTTAGTGATGCTTAGATGACTCATGGCCTTTTGACTTCTTATGATGACACGTGGACTTTGAGGGTGGCCTCTGATCGGAAGGAGTGGCAATGGTCACCGGCGTCGCTTCCTCACCGGTTGTCTTTTCTTCAAAATGTCCCTAAAAAACTTGTTTTTGCCAAGAGGGCCCATGCCAATTATGATCTCCGCACCGAAAGGTAACAAGTCAGCCAATCAAAAATAAAAAATAACTTAAAAAATTGGAAAACATACCAAGAATATCCATGTCTCAAGTCCTCGACGAAAACATTTCGAGGAGCCTTCATGTGGAAATTCGGTGGGGAAGCCCATCGAGGACCGTCAATGCTTTCAAATCATCAGTCGTCAACTCTAATCGTGGCCAGATTGTGAACCGAGTTGGCTCTCTAGTTTAGTAAAGAGGAAATTTGGGGATATCACCGTAAAAAATGTACGCCCGACCCTCGCCCTGAACAACACTTTGAAAAACCCATCCTTGAAGTCTTTGTATGAGGAGGTGAAAGGGTCAAGGAGACGGTTCTTAGATTGACTAACTAATGATAGCAATCCCACTTTCTTCCCCGGTCGAGTACAATAATGGTGGAGAAGAGAGCGGTGGTAGACCGCAACTCCAGAGCTGAACACGAGCCAGAAAGCCCAAAGATAGACCCAGCTATTCAGATGGAGTTACGAGGGAGTCACGTTAAGAGCTTTTAACACCTCCATTGTGAACTCGTCCAAGAGAGTCGTACGCATGTATCTCATACTACGTGTATATACATAAAAAAGAAATCTATATTAGAAGACCTCCGACCCGTGATACAAAAGATCATCTTAACTTTATCTAAATGACGTCTTGAATTTGGAGTTAGCCTTGTTTGCTTCAGGATGTACCCAATCCTCATCGGGAGAAGCGACTTCGTTGGAACCCACATTGTTATTACCTACAAAAGACGACTCTACATCCGTAACCTCACCCTCAACCCCGACCGACTCATTATTAGATCTAGTGGATGACTTTCTATTCAAAGAACCACCAATAGAACTGGCATCTTGTTTCGTGAAGCTGACCTGCTTGGTGAATGAGACCGATCTGCCCAATGACCTCGAGGCCGAAAAAGTGTCGGATAAGTAAGAAGCCAATTTATTTACCTTGACAAAAGCGAATGCAAACCGAGATGTAGACGGACTGACAACTACAACGATCAATTACAATGTAGAGAAATGGCCCACTGCCCCAACTATTTATAGGAGCGGGTAAATAGGACATCATGCAACCCATCACTGTTCCATCGATCGTCGATCAACGACCCAAATTGCATGACCTTTTACATCAACACGAAAATCGGAGAAGGTATCAAAATTCAGTATTTTCCCTCCAAAAAGGGGCTTTGGTGAACCAATGGCAGTTGATGTTCGCACTGGCCCAAAAACACATACGCATTTTGTCTCTCGGCTACAATGGTCACACCCCTAACCAACCCCCAAGGACTTTGATCGATAAAGTCCTCTTTTGAAGCTTTTATATTCCTTTTGGACTTGAGCTTTTATATCTAACTGTCTACTTAGCACTTTGGAAATATGTCGATTGACCAACAATACTCAACAGAAGTTGTTCATTACTTCAGAACAACTCCATGGTTTCCCCCCTAAAGACCATACACTGGTCGTCACGTAGTCTAAAGTCTTAAGCTTAATCAAAGTTAAAGCTAGATCAAAGATAATGAAAACACATTAACACTTGGGCCCGAGGCCCATAGAGAAGGCCCGACATCAAGTTTATAAATAGAGACACATGCTAAAGGAAAAAGGTGATATTCTTCTGATCCCAAAGCTATATATACATCTCAGATCGTTAGCTAACTTGACCATCGGAATACTTGCAAGAATCCAATTCAACCCTTAATTCTTCTTCCTGCTTTCTGATCTCCTCATTGTTTGCTAGAGGGTTAGTGCATCATCGTTCCCGCCATTGGGTGTAGGCTGTCTTTGGTTTCTCGTTCTTTTTGGAAATAAGGTTTTTCTCAAAATTTGTAGTATACGAATTTTTAATGTAGAGGTAGGAAAGTTTTACCTAGCCCCAGGTGGGCGCCAATTTGTTCTAGCCGAGTAGGTTTTTTATCGTTCTCTATACTAATGCATATAAAACTTTTCAACCCCCTTCCTCTTGATAGGCCTGTTCAATTTATTTCTAGAAGACAACTGATTATGGTACCCCATTTCAATATCTTATGTACTTTCTTTAACTAATATTCGTTCAAGTATTTGAGTACTAATTACTCAAAATATTTGATTTGCTACATCCGTTATAAATAATCTTAACAGATTATTATCACTGGCAGAACTGTTGGACTCGTCTTTGAAATTAAGAGTAAGCAACTACATATTAGGAATGTATTATCTGCGGCCCATTTTTTATAAAACTTCTTACTTACTAGCCTTTTCTATTAACAACACCCCTTCGGGCCCAGAACGGGTGAAGACTAAATTTGTCTCCTTTCTGTAATTGAATGGGAAATGCTGAACATATATCCATTATGAACCTCTCTAAAACTTTATTAACATATGCTTTCTAAGACAAACCCAACAATACTTGCACATATTGGCCAACACAAATATGGGGATGTTGAAGCTTGCACATTGCGACTGAAGCCATTAGAACATAAACCCAATCTAACATAATGTGGGTCAGCTGCAAATTTGCGATATACGTTATCGAAGTGTTTCCAAGCTTTTCTATCCCTTGGATGTCGCCATAAACCATCATCCTTTTTGTTTTCATAATGCCATCTCATCTGACTAGCTAAATTCATTGAAGTATATAGTCTCTGTAATCTTGGAAAGATTAGCAAATAGAACATTCTTTTAACTGGCACTTCTTTATATCTTTTGTTCTAAGCCTTGGGAGGAAAATATCTTGGAAGACCACATAATTTGCAATCAATTAATTCAGTGTGATCTTTATAATATAACATGAAACCACCATGATAACAATCAATCTTTACAAACTTCAATCCGAGACTTTAGACAACTTTTTTTGCCTCATAGTAGTTATTCAGGATGAAATTTTGTCTAGGAGCAAGATCAAGCAATAGTTGTAGGAAATGATCTAAACATTTTTTATGGTATGCCAATTGGTTATAGATGTCAAAAACCTAATGGCTACCGATAATCGGGACTTTGTTGCTCCATCATAAATGGGTTCATTCGAAGATGCTAACATATCATAAAACTTACAGGCCTTTGTTTTAGGCGACTTTCATTCATTCATCTCTTGACTTTGGACATTTTCAAAGTTGTTATGTCAGTTACCTGTACCTGCATGTACGCATCCTAGACCATTTTGGTAACTGACCCAACGTGATAACCTTAATTCATGTTATCATAACTGGTGGATGCATAATTTAAGTTGTCATTAGTTGGTCGATTTTCTCCATGATAAACCCATACATGGTAGTAAGGCTGAAACCCATACTCTAACAGATGAGCCCTGACATGAGAAGGTTTAAGGATTTTCTGACAAATACATCTCATATAGGGACACTTTATCCCTCCATCCTTTATATATAAAGTTTTGTCCATTGCCATTGAAATAAAATAAAAAAATTCATTGATAAATTGTTGCTTCAATATCCTTGAAGAATCAAGCATATCATACATCCACTGTCGATCCATCCTTCTGCATGTTCATTATGAAATTATCAACCTACAAATCACCTCACCCTTTCAAGTTCTAGACAAATAATGACAATGGACTATGAACATAAATACATGTGTTTGTGTTTATATGTACTTACGTACACATTATCATATCATTGTAAGGTAGAACAAGCATTTCTATTCACAAACAATTTTTTTAAGTTCATAAATCGTCTATGCTTATGTCTAACTAAATGGAAGACATAGTCCGCTCATTATTGGATTGTATCGTCAAATTATTTCAATAAAGAAAAGGAAACCTTAAAACCACATACGATATGACACATGTGGATTCCAATATCCAATACATTAGACTGTCAAGGCCACAAACCTCCTTGAACGGAAATAAGTTCATGGAGATCCCACGATGTAAAATTAATTGGTCAAAAATAATCTCTTGAACCAAACTAAGCTACCCTCAATAATAATTTGAGATTGGAAGGAAGAATCAATAATTTGAAATAACAAATGAACAGAAGAGAGCAGAGGAAATAGGAGGGGTAACATAGGGAAGAAGATGCGAAATTAATTGAAGAAAAAAAACTCTAAAATTAAAAGACTATAATGTCAACGAGGCTGATATAAAAGGGGTTCACATCAAATTTGACCAGGTGGAACCCTTCATTGATCATTAGGGTCACCTAGGTCGATGCAACCCATGTTAACAACACATGTTTAATAAATAATATTTTTCATTATTAATTTTTTTATGATTAATAACATATTATTTGTATTTTATTTTATTGTCCTTGTGAAATTTAAAAGCATATATGGTCGATGCAACCCATGTTGACAACACATGTTTAATAAATAATATTTTTCATATTTTTCATTGTTAAGTTTTTTATAATTAATAAAATATTATCTGTATTTTATTTTATTGTCCTTGTGAAATTTAAAAACGTATATGATGATTAAATAAAGTTTAAAAGTTAGAGTTAAATTTATTTTATATCAATGTTATTTTTCTATATTAATTTTATTTTGTTTCAATGTGTTGTTAATAAATTTGTATTTTATAATAATTCAAACAATGACATTATAGTAATACCTAAAGTCATTATCATCACTTTTTTCCCTTTTAATTATCACAATTTACAAAATATATACTTAAATGTAAAACAATTTTTCACTTAATGAGTTTGTTAAATTTATTTTTTGAAAATATTTTTAATAAATCCAACATTTTATCAATATATATTATTATTCATAGTAATTATGGTAACATAAACATAATAATATTATGACAAGTCATATTAATAATAATCAATGAATGGTGTTTGTGACTGTAAGTTTTTCAATAATTAATATTATGCCTAGTTAAAAATCTTTAATATATATATATATATATACTAATTCATCTTAATCAACATATTTTATTTATTGATTATAATTACATTAATAAAATACCTTTTAAACATAATATTATTATATTACTTTTTGGTATCGAAAACATAAAATAGAATACAAAGTAAAAAAATTAAAAATGATTCATAATTATAAAAGATGAAAAATACTATATTATTTTTCTAATAATTCTTAAAAATAAAATGTATTATTTGATGTTATTTAGACATTAAGAAACACTGTATGTGTACTCTATTAAGTAGTTTATTACTAAATTAACATACTCACATACCGATCACTAATATGTTATTAAAAAATAAATTAATTTTATTTATTTATTATTACTAAATTAATCCATTTCTCTTTAAATAAAAAGTTATTATATTATTTGCTGATATTAAAACAGTAAAAAGAAAAAGATTAAACAATGATTTAGTAATTTTGAAGTTAAAAAAGAAAAAAAGAATCATTCAGTTGAACCTTATCAACTTCTTTTTGTTTTTCTACTTATACAAATATATTATCTAAAAAGTCTTTGATTTAAATTACATATATATATATATATATATATATAATAATATATGTTCAACTCATATAAATATAATAAATTTGTACTATAAAAATTATCAATAAATAGTGTATTATTAAAAATATAAACGATTATATTATCATATCTTTTGTATAAGAAATTGATTTATTAACTGTTAATATATATGAGTCTTATTAGATTATCCAAATATATCTTGATTTATTTAAATTTTAACTTATGTGTAAAACTTTAAAAA
>Ga0099825_1009434_pt1 | contig 11138 bp, 6 predicted proteins | sample SiratroredBW_FD_76838 | JGI IMG/M metagenome (GOLD analysis project Ga0099825, IMG submission 76838) | Root nodule microbial communities of legume samples collected from California, USA - Siratro red BW | ecosystem: Host-associated > Plants > Roots > Nodule | place: USA: California | collected...
ATATGAATAAATAATAGAAATGATAAAAAACATATAAGAAAATATATATATATAAAATAATATACAAATATATATATATATATATATATATATATATATATATATATATATATATATATATATATATATATTTATAAATTATTCTATTATTATTATTGGTCCATAATAATTTTACACAAAAATGTAAACTAAATAGAATGATCATTTTTATTAATTATTATAGATACATTGATTTTATTAGTAATAATTGTGTTGCATAAATAAAATAAATGATTTAATTTTAATGCATAAAAGAGAAGACATGTGCATGCTTGGACTTTTTTCCCATTATGGTGTAATTTCTTTTGAAAATTTCTTAAATGGTAAAAGAAAATTTATTATCATGGGTCAATCATGTCATCACGACACCGATTTTAAAAATTTAACTAAAATCGTATCATAATTTCAGTATAATAAAATCGAATTGAAATCATGTCACATAAGCATAATTTGAGAACAACTGAAATGGTACGATTTTAATTAATATCTAAAATTATATTATAATAGCACGATTTCATTCTGAATTAACTGAAGTCGTGTTATAATGACAATTTGACACTACTTACCGATAATGATTATTAAAAAATTATCTATTTTAAAAATTTTGAAAAAAAATATTACCCAAAATTGAAAAAAAAAAAAAAAAAAAAAAAAAACAAAAAAAAAAAAAAAAAAAAAATAAAAAAAAAAACTTCAAAAAAAAAAAAATTAAAAAAAAAATAATAAATAAAAAAAATAAAAAAAAAAAAAAACCCAAAAAAAAAAAAAAAAAAAAAAAAAAAAAAACCCCATGGTTAGCTAAACCAAACACTACCACCAAAGTCTTCCCAATGCAACTGGTTGACAAGTCAATAGGACAAACAGGTGAAGCCTAATTATCCTTATGACTCCATTTAATGCATAGCAAATTATGCATGTCAACGCCAAAAAGATTGTTCATCAATGGCTTCACATGTAGAGTTAGATGTACTCACTCACAAAATTTCAACCAAACCTTCAATCGCGCCTTTTTTGTGATTGACAATTTGATTTATTTAGTTCTGACAACTTACTGCGGTCAAATTTATTACATGTAGATTGTAAAGATATTGAGGCATTATTTATAATTTGTAAAAGTTATTGTCTATTATTGTTATAAAGTATAAATAAATTAACATATTTCCTTCCAAAAATATATATAAAAACATTAAACTTACTGGTCATTTTTCCTCACAGTTAAATATTAAGGATACTTACATTTTGAACTTTATATTAGTTTTTTTATTACTGATTTTAGTAACTCAAGGGGATAAGAGAAAGATAATGCATATATTTCATAAAAGTAAACTATTTAAAACAAAGCAATGTGTAGATTTAGATAGTGTTTGGTTGCCGATGGAGAGATAGAGAGTAATGAATTGAAGAAAAATTTCAAATTTCGATGTACAAAAAATTAATAAAATACGGGAATCAAGAAAAAGCATTTGACTGAAACCTTTTTCGCTATTTATTAGTGATTTACGAAGAAAGTAAAGTTTTATTATATTTTATATAATTAATTTAATATAATTGATCACAAATAATAATAATTAATATACTAATAATTTTAATAAAATTATAAAATATTATTAAAAAATAATAAATTATAAAGCAATAATAAAGATAATATAATTATAAAAATAAAATAACAATAATATTAATATTAGAAATTACAAATAATAATTATAAAAATAAAAAAAACTGTAAAATGATAATAAAAGTAATAATAATAATAATAATAATTAAAATAAAGTTATAAAATAATAATATTATGAACAATAATAATTAATTTTTTTAGTTTAATTTTAAAATAATTGATACTTTATGATTTTATCAATTGAAATAATAATAATTTATCAATCATATTTAATAAATTAATTATATTTATTTTTAAATTAATTTTAACTATAATTTTATCTATTAAAAAATTATTTTATCAATCACACATAGTACATCATTCATAAATTTTTATAAACTTTTTCTTTATTTTATTTTTTACCATCTTTCCTTTAATCCAAATAACTTAACTTTTCACTTATTTTCATCTCAAATTTACTCATTCAAATCCAAACAAAACCTTAGTTTTGATGTTTTATATCTTTTTTAACATTTACATTCATCAAACGTGAGAATTTCAAACTTAATCCTTTTATATCTTTTTCAATCTTTACATTTATATAACGTGAGAACTTCAAACTTAATCCTAAGGTTTTTATTATCGCTTCGGCAAAAATAATATTTTCAAGTTAATAAATAATTTTTTTTATTTCTAGTATATATAATGAATAAAAGTTGACATATCTAAAAAGTTACGTGTTTTTCATTTAGAATAGTAGTTCAATGTCTTAATTATTAGATCTCTATTTATAAGCAAATAATGTATCTGGTAAATATAATTGCTACTATATATATATTGGCATATGGGCGTTGTGGACAGAGACTTCATAATGTATTCATAACCAAATAATTTACATAGTCTTGTTAGAAATCTCTGGCCACAACACCCATATGCCAATATACATATAGTAACAATTATATTTGATAGATACATTTGATTTAGTTTCTTCTTGCATAATTTATATATATTGGGATCACATATTTTGAATATATAAAATATTTTCCATTTTAGAGTAAAATTTGGTTTATAACAATTTATTTTTAAAGGGAATTTTAGTGAATTAAAGAGAAGGATTTAATTGAGTTAAAAAAAAATATTTATATAAGGGAACTTTAGTGACTGAAATAAGATATATATATATATATAAAGGAACTTTAATTAATTAAAGAAGGATGAACTAAACTCCTAGGATGGTTATGGATGTACAAGAAAAAATTTCCCAATGAAGGCTAAGGGACTAGAGTGGTGTCAGCCCCTTCCTTGGTGCATCAATATTCTGACCATTGTAAATCCACTCGACATGGTTAGGGTCATTTCATTCCATGTGTTACGGTTGAAACTCTGACTATATTTTGTCAATATTTATCCTTAAAACGCGTTTTAATTAGTTAAGAAATAAATACATATACAAACTTCTATTGATTCTTAAATTGGTTTCTATAAATTTTTAGTTTTACATAAACAATAATTTAAAAAGAATATATATGTGAATGTTAAAATAATTTTTTCCCTAGAAAGTGTTTTACAAGAAAATTCGTCCAAAAAAGGCTTGAGACTCTCTATGTTTGCTATGAATTTGATTCAAAATTTTGTTTACTTTGCTTAGAAAGAAAATTATGATAAATTTTTCATGACAGTTTTATTAATAGATTTAAATAAATTTTAATTCGTGTACAAAGAAAATTATGTTAACTTTTTCATGAAACTTTTATTACAAATAGGTTTAGATAAATTTTAAATCCTTAATATATATATATATATATATATATATATATATATAGTTAATTTTGATTTTGAGTAAATAATAGTTATTTTTTTAAATTGAATATTTAATAAATTATAAATTATAAAATCTTGGTTTAAGTTTGATGAAAAATATTGAATTTGTCCATAGTAATACTGGACATCCATAAAAATATTATAAGGGCTATCTTTTAATTCCTCAACTTATTTATCGTTGTATCTTGTCACTAGAAATAATTCAGTGATATATGATGTCCATATCATTCTCAAGTATTTTAGATTGTGTATCACCTGGTTCAACTTAACATCAACGTATAACTCACGTAAATAATAAAAAGGAACTTAAACTAAATATTTAATTACTTATATATTCAATCTCAGAAAAATAATTAAATTCTAAAAACTCATTTAAGCATAAAATATATTATTAATTATTAATATACAACCAACATGATTTTCAATAAAAAAATATTAATTCTTTGATGATTATATTATTTTCTTAAGATAGTCTATAAGTGCATACCTACTTAATTTATTATCTTCACTGAGGAGTGTTTCATGATTTTACATTTTGGAAAATCCCAATATTGACACAAAATTGTCAGAGTACAACTGGTGAGAACAGAAATGAAGCACCCAAAGGAACATGAAAGCGGAAAAGTAAGGACTATATAAACTAACACTTCTTTGTCTCTATCATCGAATTAAAAAAAAAAGGTAAACATTTAGCCAGAACCAAAAATACATGGAGAAGGGTAAACAGATTGCTAAGGCTACATGACAGGCAAATACATTCTCTCTTTGTTTCAGGGATGCTACTGGATTTGGGCACTTTTCTTATCTACAATTTTCCAGTTCTGTCTCACACCGTGTAGTGCTGCTGGATATTATCAATGTCCAAACCCTTCAGCTTCACCACAGACTCAACATGTCCTTTCAGTGTGTGAAGCTCACGAAGCCTGTATATAATGAATTAGTAATAAAGAAGCAGAGATTATAGAATCATAAATATTTGTAGAGATTAATTTCTCTGTTTTATTAGTATACATTTTTTACATCATAAACCAATTAGAATTATGTCAGGTCTGACCTTTGATTATTATAAAATTCAATTTACTTACCATGCATACCAAGTTGTGATTGAAGAGTGTCTGGTGTAAAATAGTTCTACACTATAGTCTATATAGATTTCACAAGTCCAAGGACACAAAGGTATGGTTGGCTTACCTTGCAACTTCAGCTCTTTTCATGGCCTGCTCAGCAATCTCTGAGAGTTCTCTATAACTGTTCTTCTCATTGAAAATGCTAGTAGTTTCTGGTGGTTGAAGTCCATGCAGGGTCCTCTGAGCATGAGCCCACTGAGCTTCCCTCTCCTCCTTACCGTAGTCTTTCTTGGTGGTGAACGCAGTCTGTAGCAGATTTTGAAACAACCAATTTAATTTACTGTCATGAAAGCTTTCACCGTTATAGAAAGAAAGCCAACAAACAATACATATATACCTTGTTTTCTAAGAGATTTAGCCAAGCCTTGCCACTCAGTATGTAACGGATGGCAAACTTCATGAGGTCAAGCGGAAAATAGAAGACAATACTGTATAGCCATATGACTCCTGCCCAACCCCAACCAATTCCTTTCACCTTTGCAAAGCTCCAGTCAGCATACACTGCTATGATTGTAGCAATCTGCAACAAAACAGAGAATTTGGTCAAAATATTGTTCCATCTTCCTCTGATCTGGTAGCGTGGCTACTAACAATTATGGGAGATTAAAAGGAGCATCATGCTTACCAGCTGAGCAATAATGAAAGCGATAACTAACAGCATTCCAGGGCGTTCAACAAAGGACCAGCTTCGAGAACGTGTAACAAATATCAGAGCCTGGCTGACTATACTGACTTGTAAATACAAAGCAGACATCATTTCATCATGAGTCAGGTGTCTAACTCCAAATTTTTCCTGCAAGAACAGTCAAGGGGATGTTACTTGTTTGATCCAAGAAAAAGACTTGAACATATGTCAGTTGAATAATTCTTACAGGGAAGAAATCAGTTGCTTTCATTGCCCAGAAGAATATGATAGTCATCAGTGCCAAGTAACTTCCAAGCACAATCCCAGTAGCAAATATTTCTTGCAGTTTCCAGCTATCAGGCAAGGGAGATGGCTTCACTCTGTCCTTTGAAATTGTCATGATTGTACCTAATAGTACGACAATTAGTGTCAGACCTCTCATGTCAATCGGCATAGTAATGAAGAGAATCAAGTTTAATTCAGGGGATTATTTGCCAAAATCCTAACAACTTCACCATCATTTAGAATGGCAATGATCAAAACCATGAAAGGAGAGAAGTCGAACTTCCAGATCAATGCTATGAACATGAAGCCAAACTGCAATCAGAACAAGAGAGAACCCAAACTTATTGATATGCACTCATTTTTTATCGTGACGAATTACATAAAATCATAACATTACTATCCACTTACCACTATACGGATAGTGATAGATACTGCATATATCTGAAATACAAAAAATATATAGCAAACAATGTTAATTTAGAAACAGCAAGCACAAAAGAAATTATGTTTATGAAGAAAGCAGACAGCAACCAACCGTGTAGTTTTTCATTCTCTGGAAAATAGCCCTGCTAGTTAAGACGGCACTAATAATAACACTCAAACCAGGTTCTGTCAATACAATATCAGAAGCACTTCTTGCAGCATCAGTTGCATCAGCAACAGCGATTCCAATATCGGCCCTCTTCAAAGCAGGAGCGTCATTGACACCATCTCCAGTCATTCCACAGATGTGCTTCCTATCTTGCAACTTCTTGACAATTTCATACTTGTGCTCTGCGGGAATGAATAGGGGGTGGTGAGGACAATGTATAACATCCGGGAGAAGAAAAGAATGTGAAAAAGAAAATCATCGGGGTGAACTGGTAAAGAGTGAGAACCTGGAAATACTCCAGCAAAACCATCTGCCTTCTCAATAAGCTCTTCTACTGGAAGAGAAGCAATACTTGCATCTTTGTCTTGACCAAGCAAGGAAGCAGATGGATACATATTAGTTCCCATCCCGAGTCTTCGTCCAGTCTCCTTAGCTATGGCAAGTTGATCCCCTGGGGAGTAGAACAGACAGAACACAGGACATTAAGTTGAGGATTCTTGGTAATAAATACCAATTCGTTCAAGAGACTCTTTGAAGGGAAAAATACTTAGGAGATTATGAGTTAGATTAATTACCAGTAATCATCTTGACATTTACACCAAGATGGAGAGCCCTACGGATAGTTTCAGCACTGTCATGTCTTGGAGGGTCGAACAATGACAACAAACCAACAAACTGCCATGGACTGCCAGCGCTTTCTTTTGTTTTCTCAGGAACTTCCTGCAGAAGTAGCACAGAAGGACCAAGAGGGATTAGTAAAAGGAAATGCATAGTTTCAAGACAAACTTCAAACGTGAAGATGTTATGAAAACCTGTCTAGCAACAGCAAGTGAACGAAGCCCTCTCTCTGCAAACTTGTCAATAATACTATGAACCTTCTTCTTTGCATCTTCCCTGAGGTTACACAGAGTCATGATCTGTTCACAAAATAAATTACATCAGCAACATCATAGGAATAACTAGAAATCTCACCATTTCTGAACAAATTGAGTCATAAGATTACCTGCTCAGGAGCACCTTTGCTTGCACGGTGCCAATTTCCATCGGCATCAATATAAGTCAAAGCAGTTCTCTTGTCAACAGGATTAAATGGTAAGAAATGTACTTCTCTTACCCCAGCCCTTGCCTACAAAAGCACAAATTTGTTCATCATAAACCGTCACATCAACATTTTTTAACAATTAACTGAAGTATAGAAAGTGATGCAAGTGAAGACAAGTTAAAACCTCTTTTGGATCAGCAAGCATTCCAACAATGGCAGCATCTATTGCATCCTGGTTCTCAGTCCTGGAAGCCCTTGCGGCAAGAAGGATCACATGATCCTTGTCAACACCCTTTGTAAAGACCTCGATCAAGTTCTTGTCAACACTCAACTTGTTAAGGGTGAGTGTACCTGTCTTGTCACTGCAGAGGACATCCATACCGGCCATTTCTTCAATGGCTGTCATTCTCTTCGTAATAGCACCCTGCTGAGAAAGCCTGTGAGAACCAATGGCCATTGTCACAGACAACACAGTGGGCATAGCAATGGGAATTCCTCCAATCAAGAGGACCAGAAGGTTGTCAATTCCATCTCTGTACTTGCGGTGCTGAATCGGGTACATGACTATGATCTCAGCCAACATACCAACTGCAATGGAACAAATACAGAAGTTTCCAATTGCTGTAAGCACTTTCTGGAAGTGACCAACTTGGTTGGTACTATCCACCAGGTGAGCTGCTTTCCCAAAAAACGTGTGGACACCAGTTGCAATGACAACAGCTTCAATTTCACCTTGCTTACAAGTTGAGCCAGAGAAAACTTCATCTCCAGGACCCTTGGTAGCAGGAAGTGACTCTCCAGTCAAGGCAGATTGATCAACCTTCAAAGGATCACCCTCGAGAAGACGAGCATCAGCCGGAATGATATCACCTAGTTTGATGCTTATGATGTCTCCAGGAACTAGAATAGCAGCTTCTTGCTCAGTCCATTTACCATCTCTAAGAACCTGGAACAATGAAAATTCAGCCAGCTACTAAAGCATGCTTAAACTTGTTTCTTCTTCTAATTACACAAAAAGTTCAAAATAACCTTATAGTTAAACGGAGACAGTATAGTTCATAACCATTTAGTTTTGTTTTTAAAATATGAGAAGTTAGAATTCTCAATAAACTTCAATCTGTTACCTTTGTCTTGGGAGCAAGACCAGCCATAAGAGCAGCAGCTGCATTACCAGCATTATTTTCTTCAATGAAACTTATGGTGGAGTTGATCACCAGCAAGCACACAATACCCACAAAATCTTGCCAATCTGGGGGTCTCCCATCCCCATTTGCAAGAGCAATTGCCATAATAGCTGCAGCTTCCATCACCCATGACAGAGGGTTCCACATGAACCCAAGAAACTTGAGTAATTTGCTTTCCTACATCATTAAAATTGTTACCGATCAGCATTTGCATTTAACAAATGTACCATAGTTACATATTAACCAAAATGTATTGTAATGAAAGGAACCTTTTTCTCCTCTAGCTTGTTTGGCCCAAATATTTGAAGCCGATTGGCTCCTTCGTCCGAGGACAATCCTTCTCTGGAACATTTCAGTTGCTGGAACACTTCCTCAATGGGAATACGTTCCTGTGAATTAACAAACCATGTTAGAAAAACGGATTCCTTAGCACATTCAACACATGCATCATCTCCCACCTCAACAAGTAATGCTGTAAATTTAGTCGCTTCTTGAATACCATTTAGCAATTGTTTGCTTTTGCTTTTCAAAGATTTATGAACGGAATTATTTAATTTTATTCATTCATGCATGCTTGGTATGTGCTTCTGGTTAGGTAACATTTTACAAAATACTCAAGAAACAGATTTAGTTTTTGATAATTTCAAAAACAATTTTTTGTTTCTCCGTTGACTTTGATGGCAAAATTTAGAACGTTAATTAAAAAAAAATTGAGCCAAACGGGGCACAGGGGGTCTATGACCAAAGTCAGTGGCTCAGTCGATGACAGGGTGCGGTAATCACAAAAGCGTTGACTGAACACCACCCAAGAAAGTGTTTGTGTCAGCGAGGACAGAATAACTATCCCTCCATGTGTAACACCTTGCACCGCCTTCCACGTTATTCAATTCAATTTCTGTTCACATTTCACATTTCACCAACAACTTTAACAAAACCAACTTCCTCTGCCTAGTAACATTAAATTACTGGTTTAATTTAACGTGAACAATAAAAAAGTTATTCTATTAAATAATTCTTTGGGTTTAGTGCTTCATTATTATTTAAATATAACGTTTTGAAAATTGCAAGAAGGGGTTATAGTAGTATGTAAATAAAATAAATATAAAAGCTGTGGACCCTAGTGTGTCAGGGCTAAGGATCGTGGCATCATAAATGTGAAAGTTACGGTTAATCAGGTGGGTCTGAATGTACAGAAAAGAAAAATGAAAAAATGAAAAAGCCGAAAGTACCACGGAAAAGTACTTAAAATTCCCCCGACCACACACGCCGCATAGAAAGAGACAGATAATAGGTAATACGCCAATAAATTAATCGACTAATTAGTTGTGAGAAATATGTTTTCAATGCCGTAACTTTTTCTTATTTTTTTTCTTTCTTTTTTTAATTGATCAATTCAGTTGTTTAATTTTTAAAAATATTTGTTTTCAGTTTTAAATTTAATATTTAGTGACAGTTCTTTTACTGTTATAATAAATAATTAAATCTATATTTTTGAGAAATTAAAAATTAATTAATCAATTTTTTAAAATATACAGATTTAAATCAATCAAAATCTTGAAACAAAAAATAAATTTACCACATTCATTATTATTTACACACTGTCAAAACGGATAAAAAAAATATATCAAAAAGTAGACTAATAGAGCGGGTTGGGTAATTCATCTTTTTTTGCCTCCGACACGTTAGATCCATTAAAATAAAAGGCTGAGCTTTCAGAATTATGAGAAATTCTATTACGTAAGCTTTTGAACGACTTAAAACATCACTGCATTATCTTATTAAATCTCTGAAATATTTGATATAAATTAGAATATATTTGGACGAATTTTTAAAAATAAAATTGATCAAACAAATATATTACTTCTTTGACAAATTTTTAAAAGGTTGCTATATAAAAATACTGACACAAGATTCGGTGATAAGGTTGTTTAAAAAATAAAATTATTTTTGGAAACACGGTTTTAGAATTAAATTGTTCACTGAAAAAAAAAAAAACTGACACGAGATTCGGTGACAACTTTTTAAAAATTAAAATGATTTTTTTATTTAGAAAACCTACAGAGAGAATAAAACTTGAAAGATTAACACAATTCTAGATAAATATAATTTTGAAACAGCGTAATTCTTTTCTTAATAAAATTATCCGAAATTCACGTGTTTGATAGCAGAAAAAGTGGACAGATTTTTTTCTAAAAAAAAATAGAATCCCAAATCCCATAATTACGGGTTGCTTTAGGAATCGTACCATGTCCCTTTCGGAGCATGTTGCCTCACCTAAACTAATAGTCCTCTACAAATTCATTCTCTAATTTTTTCTTTCCTAATTTTTTTCCTCAACCAAATACTCAACCAAATAGAAAAAAAATATATATGCAAAAAAATAACAACTTTTCTATTCCTCTCTCCTCTTAGGTCAATCTCTCTATATTTAATTCAAACTTTTAAAAAAAAAAATGAATTTTTGAAATATGAAAAATATATTCAGTTCAAGTAAAATGAGATAACAGAGAATCGAATGACATGTGCTAAGCAACCTAACTAACAAAGGTAAGAAAAAAGGGAATGAGAAGAAAAAATGAATACGGATAGAAAATGCAATAATGAGGTAAAAGAATTGACTGTACGTTCAGCATTATGCTGTCATTGCGAAGAAACCTCAAAGGGAAAGGGGAATCGCAGAGACCCAAATCAAAAAAACGGGATCTTTTGAAAGCTTTTGGCAGATAAACAGTAGAAGAAAGCAGAACATAAACAAAAAAAAAAAAAAAAAAAGGGGGGGGGGGAGGAAAAAAAAAAAGAAAAAAAAGAAAGGAAAAGGAAGGAAAGAGA
>Ga0099825_1009437_pt1 | contig 11138 bp, 9 predicted proteins | sample SiratroredBW_FD_76838 | JGI IMG/M metagenome (GOLD analysis project Ga0099825, IMG submission 76838) | Root nodule microbial communities of legume samples collected from California, USA - Siratro red BW | ecosystem: Host-associated > Plants > Roots > Nodule | place: USA: California | collected...
AATATATAAATATATATATATATAAATATTAATATTTTTTATAATATATATATTCTCTTTTTATATATATAAAATATATATATATATATATATATATATATATATATATATATATATATATATATATATATATATATATATATACAGAAAAAGGGAAACTATTAAGAATTTCATTTTTTATATTTTTTGTAAACTTTAAAATTCCACCATTTTAATACTGTTTAAAATTTTTAATTTTATAAATTTTATCTAAATAATATATTTCTTCATAAAATATTTCTAATTCTCTACAAAAAAAATTATATATGTTATAACTTATTCATTTAATATACAAATATAAAAAAGATATCAACTGTGATTTATAATTAAATAGCAATATAAAACTATTTTACAGATTTTCTTAGTATGTGTAAGATATTCCAATTCATGGTTATTTAAAAATATAAGAGAATTTATACCCAGGATAGTAGGGTGTGGGAAGAATGAAAGCTTCTCCTGGGTTAGCAAGGCAAAACATCATAATCTCATTAGCAAGAGTGGCACCAGCTGTAAGGACTAGCTTCTCTGGAACAAATTTGTTTCCATTTCCTCTTATTTTCGACATAAATTCCACCAGTTCCTTCAACGGATCAAAAAAGGTTTAGAAACTATATAAATTCAAATATAAATATACTAATTTCAAAATTTAAAGAATATATTTAGCAAAATTTATTAAGTATTTTCCTATCAAATTAAAGTTTTACTTCGACAGCCAACCCTGTTATTTTAATTTTAAATGAAGTCTTTTCACTACCTATAAACTAGAAGCAACTATAAAACAACTAAAATAACCCGAAATGGATTTTTTTGCAACAAAATTTCTCTCTGAAAATTACTAAATAAATTGTTATTTTTAAATAACACTTTCATACTTTTTTAAAATTTATACTTGTTATATATATATATATATATATATATATATATATATATATATATATATATATATATATATATTTATATTTTTTTTTATAAAATATATATATTTTTATATATATTTTTTATATAATAATAAATAAATTTTTATTTTTATAAAACACTTTTATATTTTTATTATTTTTAATTTTTTTATATATATATATATATATATATATATATATATATATATATATATATATATATCAATATGTTTATATTGTTTTCAATCAAAATTAGAGTTGTTTATAATTATCTACTAAATAATAATCAACACGAGTTACTGGGATAGTATTTTTTTTTAATAAAATGACTCTAAATTATAGTTACACCAGTGTACCAAGGTTTTATCTCTCTCTCTCTCTCTCTCTCTCTCTCTTTTTCTTTTTAAACGTTTTTCTTACACTGATGACTTCAAGATCAAGTACAAACAACGATAGCTGCGAAAACATGTTATGTTGGACGAGAGAAAAGTCTTCGCATACCATTTAAGAAAACTATCATTGAACACCTTAACATATATGTTCATCCATTAGAAAGAGAGAGATTACACAATATATATATATATATATATATATATATATATATATAGAGAGAGAGAGAGAGAGAGAGAGAGAGAGAGAGAAAAGTTTAAAATAAGTAAAATAAAAGTGTAAATTAAATATAAAAATGAAATGTAAGAAAATGGTGTACCTATATAAGCCCTAGTATCAAAGAAAAACTTACAGTATTACATTTTTTTTAGTTAAAAAATAGAGTTGTATTGTAATGATCTTCATGATTAAAAAAAAAAAAAAAAGTTGCCAAGATAAAATTTTAATTTTATTAAAACAATAACACTAAAAATTTTTGTACCTGAATTTTATCTATCTATATTCGGTTGAATGGTTCTAGGCTTACTTCGAAATAATGTACAAACAATGATAGCAACACTAACATATTATGTTGGACAGGAGAAAAGTCTTCATGTACAATCTAAGAAGATATCATTGAACACTTTAATCATGAAAATGTCAAAAAAATGGTGCCGAGATGAAATTTAATTTTAAGAATAATAACTATACTTACAACATTGTAGGTAACTTTTATCTCTCTTTTTAGTTTAATGGTATTTTTTCTTAGATTGCTTCAAGAACAACGATAGCAACACAACCATGTTATTGTCATTGACAAAGTTTTCTTACCATTTGTGAAAATATCATTGAACGCCTCAACAACATATGCATACTATTTGGAAGGAGAAATATCGGAAGAGAATTGAGAGAAAATAATAATACAATAAACAAAAATAAAAGTGGAATCATAAAAAATGAAACCTAAAAGAACAACATGGTGTGAATCTATACATGCCCCAACATTATATTATTATTTTTACTTGAAAAATATCAGGGAACTTTTAATTAAACAAATATATTTTATTTTTAATTAGAAAAAGGTCACATAATTTTAAAAGAAAAAGTTTGTATTATTATTTCTTACTGTTTCTTATAAACTTCTGAAAACATGAAATAGAGTAAAATTATAATGTTGCGTTTTGTACGAAAAAATAGAAAATACTTTCTGATACAACGTACCTCTATTTTTTACCCATTGCAACTCAACTAATAATACATATATTATTTAGTTTGTTTAGGTTTCGTTATTGTTATTATACCAATACACGCACACATATAACACTAGTGTCCAATTTAATATAATCATCAACTTATTGTCAGCATCACAAGGCCATGAAAAGCTAATTTCACACCATTTTTTTTTTATTTAGTCATTAAGCCTGAGTAACATGTCTTACGTTTTTTAAAGCAGGTAATCCATGGTAATCTTGGAACAGAGCAAGCTCTTCAAATACGGACACCCCATCTTGCTTCATCCCCACTATATCAGGATTTCTTTCAAGCCATGATTTAAGAATGTCTAAGGAAAGCTGCAAATTAGAGATATCAGCAAAAAATTGTTGAAGCTATAGCTAGAGAATGAAAAACTTATGTATATAACATATATATATATATAATAATAGCCGCGATAAGCCGCACACCAAGGAAATTTACATGTGCACCGCACTTAGAAAACATTGTGTTGACATATCCCAACCCCTTGTTCCTAGGTCAACTGGTCAAGCATGCTTGTAAATAAAAGCTTCAAACATTCCTGTCTTTCTGTCATCCACAAGGGACTTTTTGTTTACTTTTCTTATTTCATGTACATTTTTTTCTTTTATATTTCTTTTACAATTCAAGATATTTCTACCATGAGAAGATCTATATTTGATAATAGAACTTTTAATCACAGGAACCCTACGTTAATGGTACGTACAAAGGTGAATTTTAATTAAGATATAATTTAAGCAGCTAACTTAACCTGATTCTCTGCAAGTCCCATCTGTATGATTCCGGTTGGGTTTCGAATGAGGTGATAAGGATTCTTCTCGTACTCTTGCCATCCTAAAAAGTAAGAAGAGTCTTGGCCATGCGAGTCCTCACTAGCCTTCCTAGACAGCATGTCCGTTAACACTGTATACAAAGTACCTACTAAATTAGTATGCGTAAACTCGAGAACCGAAACAGAAGTGAGTGCGAGTGATGAAGGATTTTTGAACGTGTGGTGTGGTGAAACAATGGTGTGCTAGGGTTGTGTATTTATAAGGAGGAGAACTGAGAGACAGGAGCCCGACAATGCGAATGACCTCGTCCTTTGACATCATGAAACCAGCTGCAGTATGAGTTTGGCATGGTGGTAGATGAAAAAACACCCTTAATACTAGTTGACGGGACGTCAACCACATGTTGAGAACTAAAGACCTGAGGAAGAAAGGTCCACTTAGATGGTTAATTATTGCAACCATTTTTTTTTTCTGACTTTAGCTACGGACAATTAAACCTACTCTCTATTCAACTTATCATTAAAATTACCTTATATACAATATAAAAAAATATTTCTTTTATAGAAGTTATACAGAAATTAATTTTAATTTTATATTACCTTTTTTTTTTTAGTATACGGGTGCAAATAAGTAACTCATAATATATAGTTATTACATTATTCATTGTTACATATCGGTTAAGCAATAAAATAAAAATGCAATGACACACACACACATATATGTGTGTGTGAATTTAAAAAAAAAAACACATGATTCTTTATATATATTTTATAGATTTGGTGATAGATTTATGAATTTCAAAAAAAAGATTTACATGATTCCTTATATATATTTTATACATTTAATAATAGATTTATGAATTTGGAGAAGATTTATATTATTCTTTTATATACATTTTATATCATTAATATAGCATCACTTATCGGTATTTTTAATTTAGGGTTTATTAGTAATTAATGATTATTTATACAATATTATCATATGATTGATTTTGTTTACTACATTCAAAGTTAAACGCAAACACGAGAGTTATAGCATAAGGCATGTTTTTATTAGCAAATAATTTTATCTATTTTGTTCGTCTGATCTAAGTTTATAAATTCTTAGTGGCTTTTCCTTAATTTTGCTAGTGTTACTAGTTTATGCCATGAATTAAACACTAAACCTACATACTTGTTACATAATTTACATTAGATCAATCCTAAATATTTAGTTTTTTTTTATTGAGACTATTATAATTATGCTTATTAACTTTAATGAATTAGCTTTTTTAAAATTTCATATATTAAAAATATAATACTTATTTTATTAAATAATATATTTATGATTTCAAATACGCTATCATAAAAAAAAAAAAAACTAATATCTATTATATTTATTGTAATTTTTACTTACACGAATAATAGGACACAAAGGTATTGAATAAATTCATTAGGAGGGAGTTATATATATTTCATATAGAAGAAATTAGTATGATTTAAGGTTAGCTTGGATGGTTTGAAATTCTTTACAATTAAATGCATGAATACATAAATTACATTTAAAAAAAACATATATACTAGTTCATGTAAACTACATAAATTCATGTAGAAACTATATGTAATATGTTATTAAAACTAATGATATATTTTCTTTTATACATTTTTTCAGCTCATAACCACCGTAAAAAATATTTCTTTAACATTATGTTTGGATATGTCGATGGAAAACTATGTTTTTACCAAAAGTTAAAGTGGTATATATTTTTTTATAATAATTGTAGAGTCTGATAGATGAAGTATGAGTAGAGATTCATCAACATTCAAATACATAAAAATAATACTAAGTATAACTGAATATAAATATAAGATTGAGTGAGTACTTCCTGTGAAATTGATCACTATTTATAGATTCTTTTTGGACTCTTTTATAAGTTTAGTATATTTTTCACATTAATGCTTAAAATGGGCAAAAAATTATTTTTTTTTACCAAAATAAACAAATAGTACTAGCTAGATAGGATTTCAAATTAAGAAATCCTTCCAGCTAAGCATGATTTCAAGCTGGTCAAATATAAATGACATGTTGGTGATTTCAATTAAAGACCTTAATTATTTGACACTATATTTATTATGTTTAACAATTAACAAAAAATTAATAATAATAATTAACAAAACCGTAACAAAAGAACTAAGGCATACAAAAATGTTTTAAATTAAAACAAAATAATATAATGACAATAATAATAAGAATATTTTTAATTAAATTCATATGAATTTAATTTTAGTATATTATTATTATTATTTTAATTAAATACATATGAATTTAATTTAAATTACTATTATTATTATTATTATATTATTTTGTTTTAATTTAAAATAAATTTATATATCTTAATTTTTTTGTTATAGTTTTGTTAATTATTATTATTATTATTATTATTATTATTATTATTATTATTATTATTATTATTATTTTGTTAATTGTTAAACGTAACAAATAATTAAAAAAATAGTTGCACATAAATGGATTTAGTGACGATTCTAATTAACATCTTCAATTTAAATCCCACCGTATCATTTTTATGTGACCAGTCTGAAACCAAGTTTAATTGAAAGAATTTTTAATTTAAAATCTTATCTAACTAACACGATTTGCCTATTTTAATACAAAATTATTTTTTTTTCATTTTAGACATTAGTGTTAAAATACACCAATATGGTAATAAATAAAAATTATAGAAATTGACAACAAAATATATGTCATATAATTTATCATTATAAAAAATACAATTAATTGTTATATAGTATATTGAATAAAATTAAATTACATATGCAGGTAGGTACATATTGCAAAGAGAGAAAAGTGTGGAAAGTTATAATACCTAGAAATAAAAAATTATTTGATTATAAAAAACGAGAAAAAAAAAATCATGTCTTCTTTCTCTATAGATATGTGAGAATTTGTATAGAAAGAAAAATAAAATAATAATAATTGATTCGTAAAATAATAATAAAAATAAAATATTAATATATTAATATAAAAATAATAAAATCATAAATTATAATTATAATAATAAAAATAAATAAAATAATAATAAAACTAAAATTAGGTTAAAAATCAAAATAAATTTATAAAAATAATAATAATAATATTAAAAATAATAATTTAATTTATTTTAAAATAATTAATAATCTTATAATTACATCAATTAAAAATAATAATAATTTATTAGACACACTTACCAAATTAATTATATTTAATTTTAAATTAATTTAAACTACAATTTTATCTAAAAAAATCATTTTATCAATCACATACATCACATCACTTACAAATTTTTATAAATTTTACACTCAAATCTTATAATCTTTCATTCGATCCAAACAACCAAATTTTTTATTCACTTTCATCTCAAATTAATTTTATATAAGTATAAAATATAATAGCTTTTCCTTTCTTCTATAATCAATTCTTATAATTGCATAATACTAAAATTGGAGAGGAGATATATGTCTCTTAAAAAATATTATTATTGATGTGATGATTTTTAATAAACTATAAAAAAATATTATTAATTTTATGATATTATTACAAATCTTATTTTAATTTTTTAAAATATTAAAATAATATAAATTTTCAACATATTTTTTAAAAAATTATTTATTTTATTTTATAATCACATAGAAAATACGATTACATTAATAATGATATCTTATTCGAGACACTAAAAGATTAAAAAATAAAAACATAATTTTATATAATAAAACTATTTAATGGAATAATTAAATTTATAATTAAGATAATTAATATTAAAAGCTCAAGTAATGATCTATTTAGTTTAATTTTAAAGTATAAGTAGTGATTTATTTATTTTTATAACAATGTATGTTTTATTTTCTAATAATATTGTGTGTATATTTATTAAATTTGATTTATACAATTTTTTTAATATTTTATTTGCAATATTGAAATTCAAAACTAAATTAAAAGTAAAATAAAATCTTTGTACTCCAATTAATAGCTGCTGGTGTGTGGAGACACTTTCACTCTCAGATAATAGTTTCAATGGACTAAAATATGTTTGCATCACTCTAAAAATTCTAAAATATTTTCAAAATTAGTAATTAAAAATTAGTGACTACTAATTGAAAAAAGTAACCTATTGTATCATAAGCGTGTGGTAAAATTCTTCTTTAAAGTTGTTAATGGATACATAATGACATAAATAGTTGTTTTAATTTTATAATTTTTATAACTTCTAGAAACTAATTTTTGAATTATATATTTTTACTTTAAATTATTATAATTTTATTAAAATACATTATACTATTCATCTTAAACTATATTTTAAAAATAAAATATCATACTTTTAAGTAAAAGATAATATTCTTTGAAAATGTTCAAAAGTAAAAGTAATAGTAGAGAAAAGTTCTCCAATATTTGCTTTGAGTCTTCTGTGTTGTTCCAGTGTTTTCTGGCTCTTCTCGAGTGCACACTAAGTGTTTGCCCTTTCGTCTTTGTTGTTTATTTGCTTCGTGTTTTGTAGGTTCAGGTTGGTGCATCCTGTGTTTGTTTCTTTGCACTCTTGATTCGTCAAAATATGGGGAGTGTGGTTCTAGAAGGTTAGGTTGGACTTGTATGATGTTGGTTTTCCTGTTGGGTGAGTGCTTACTCCTGCGCTTAACCCATTGGTGGTTCGCTTAGTCGTTTTGACGCCTGCCAGGTGTTTGCGTTTTTGTGTCTTAGTCTTTCTTTTTTTCTGATGAGTTCCTCTCTTTTTGGTTGGGTTGTGATTTCACACACGTAATAGGTTGGTGTCTTTTACTTGTATGGTTCTTGCTTATTGGTTTTTCTGTCTTTTTTTTTCTTTTTTTTTATGGGTCAAACTTTTTCAGGGTTTGAAATCCCCTTGGGGGTGCCTTCAAGAGCAGATGTTCCTCCCTTTTATAAACCTTCACGAGTTTCATGGCCTAAAAGCATAACTTTGCTCAAGTTCACCATAATCATGCAATATTAAAGATACTCACTAACACCTCTGTATTAAAGATACTCTAACGTTAAAAGTTTTTCAACTACTAAAGAAAAGCTAGATGCTAGCTAAAAAGCCTTGTCAAACATAGTCTAAATATATACTTCATCAAAATGTTCTCATAAATGTTGTCTCACCTTAAACTTTAAACATAATTTTTAAATTCTTCCAAATTTTAAATATATTATTTAGGTTTCCATAATAATGATGCCTTAAATAAATTATGTTCTACATTATGGATGACAATGTATATCGATCTACGATAAAATACATGGGAGAAATTAAGGTTGAACATATTTACCTGTTAGTCATCTTAAACCAATCTTGTATAACTCATAGTTATGTTGTTGGTCTTACCCTTTTACCTACACGAGCTTTTTTTCTAATTATTCATTGATAAATACAATTATTTTTGTATTAAATATAACTAAATATTTTTATTCATAAATTATTTTATGAATATATATTAATATATAATATGTCAATTATTGATTACATTAAAAAGTTGATTAATTCGTGGTTAAATTTACTGATAAGTGGAATATCATCAATTTTGAATAACTTTTATTTGTATAAAATTGTTTCTTAAAATTTTTTATAAGTCTATATTTTATTTTTCGTTCTACTTTTTTTTTAAGTATGTTTTCTTGCTTGTTTGCAGTAAATAAGTAATCCTTAATTTTAAGTTTTAACATGTCAATTTACATTAAGGATAACCTAAAAATTATAGTTTATTTTATAAACAGAAATAATAAGAAATAATTTTAGAACATATATTTAATATATTTAAACATTTACATATACGCAATGTATAGTTTGTATATGTATGATGAAAAAATATTGTATATGTAGTTGAAATTGAGATGACTTTACGAATATAATATGTTAATGTGTTATTTTTTATTTTTAAATTTAATGTTTAAGATCATTTTAGTGAGTTGAAGGATGAAAACATTAGGGTTGATTTTAAAATGATTTTATGTTAAGGAATTATACTTAATTATTTAAGTGAAATACAGATTTTAAGGTTTGCGTGAGTTAATTTAGAGCTGTGTAATTTTCTTTAAAAAAAACTCAATTAAACCAAATTACAAAGTTATTTAATTTGAGTTTTGTTGTTGGATTCAATCTAACTATTTTTCTTCACCCTTACCAAACCAAATTGTTCTAAAAAAAAAATACTAATTTGACGGTCCAAACCGTTTTATATAATAGGTTTCATTGGAACCGAATTGTTTTTATAAAGTTGTTTGTTTTCAATTTTTTTTGCAGAAAAAAATTATTTTCTTATTCAATTTGTTTCTGTTTGATTAGAAAATATTTGGTTTGATTCTATTTTACATCTTTGTCATACTAACTCTCAACTTAAAAAAAGTTAGGTTGTACATATATATCTTGTCTTAGTACTTATGGTAGATATCGTATTAACAACATAAAAAATTACAGTTAAATTAAAAAGAAAAAGAAAAAAATACATAATAATATAATTTTACTAAAAGAAATAAAATTATAATACTCTTCTCTTTAATTTTAAAGAGAAAATAATAATATCTTCACTTGAAAATAGAAAAAACAATTTAAAAATGAAATTAACTTTTCTCTCTTAATCTATTTTCAAGCACTACAAAACTAAAGTAAAAGAAAAGAGAGAGAAATAATTTTGGTGTGTTTTACTAAATATATTTCTTTTATAACAAGAAAAATAAACACTAAACGAAGTAAATGTTCCCTTATATAAGAATTCTCTTATAATTTATATGTGATGAATAGTTAATTGATAATTAACCTTCTCTTTTTTTTTCTCACAAACTACTTGGCTCTGTCTGTCAATTTAATATTTAAATTAAGTCGTATTTAGCTTGAAGTTGTAGTTTTTTTCACAATTATGAACTTGTATTTGGGTTATCACAAATATCATATGTATCTTATTCCTCGATAAAGAAAATATTTACAATGAATAATTATTATCTAAATGGACATATTGTATTATAAACATCAAACTAGTTGTATTTTGTTTATTACAATTTTGTATGTTAAATAAAAAAAAAACCTTTTGTTGCATATGTTTCACGTATAACTCCACCTTTAAAAGTATTACATGTATATTAGATGTAATATTACTAAACAAATATTTATATAACTTAATAACATTTATGTATCAAGTATAAAGATAAGAAATTTATCTAAAATTCTCAAAATTTCATTACTTGACTGAAAAGCGTCAACTTAAAACTTTTTGTTTTCTTCATATGAGACTTTTGACATATAGTTGGATTCTATTCAATACATTTTTTTTTTCTTAATCTTAACTGTTATTAAAGGTCAATTTCTTAAACTATTATAATTTTTATCTGAAATTCCTAAAATAATGTATCTTTTATTTATTTCTGGATATGGGTAAATTGTGTCTTATCAATGTAAAGAAATAAATGAAATCATGAAAAGATAAAATGATTTTAGTTTATTAGAGGAAATCGTCCAGTCAATATTTGAATTAATGAGTTAATTAAATTTTATGGTGGTTAATATTCTTCACCCATTTCTCTTCTTCTATTTTTGGTTTGGCACTGTGTTGTATTACTATTGTGTAACTAAAATAAATGTAAAGTTACAAAACTGTTTTATTTATTAATAAATATGTAATATTTGAAATAAAAATGATGTCAGATTTAGATATTGAATTAAATTAAGAGTAAGTTTGATATTGAAAAGAAAAATAAAATAAAATTAAAATTTAATAATAAAATATATTTAGCAAAATTAAGTATAAGTTGGATATTTGAATTTAGTTACTAA
>Ga0099825_1009438_pt1 | contig 11137 bp, 4 predicted proteins | sample SiratroredBW_FD_76838 | JGI IMG/M metagenome (GOLD analysis project Ga0099825, IMG submission 76838) | Root nodule microbial communities of legume samples collected from California, USA - Siratro red BW | ecosystem: Host-associated > Plants > Roots > Nodule | place: USA: California | collected...
AAAAATATGTTTTGTTTTTTATCGTTTTATTGTAGGTTTATTATAATGTGATAAATATAAGATTTATATAGATATATATATATATATATATATATATATATATATATATATATGATTTTTAATTTATTAAAACATTTATAATGGTTTTCTATTTATTATTTTATTATTCATTCACAATATTTTAAAATTTAGTTAACACTGTTTGACACAACAACTAATAGTTCCTAATGTTTTTTAACCTAATGATCTAGGTTTGAATCTTGGTTGTGTGACTTCGAGTATGGAATAAATCATACTAGAAGAAAAATACAAATATTAGTCATTTTATTTCGGCGATTAAATATTCATACGAATATCATAATTACAAAAAATGTAAATAAAAATGTAAATTTGTATTTATCTTAAAAATAAATAAAACAAAGGAACAATTATTTAAAGCAGATTAAATACAAATATTAAAGTAGAAATAATAGATGACATAATATTTTAAAATATCATAAATTATTAAGTTTTTTTTTTAATTTTTTTAGATAACTCGAGGCTTTAATTTGATAAATAGTTGTTACAATATATTTATATTATTATTTTAATCTAATGTATTTCTTTGATCTCTTTAATTTGATATTTTATTCTTTTGATTTTTGTTGTAACATTACATATTGTCATCTATATCATCAGGATAAAAATCATGTTTTAGAGACGAGATTATTTAAAATTAGAACTAAAAGAATAAAATGTCAAACTATAAGAATTAAAATGATAAAAAAAAAACTTATAGACACCAAAAATATAAATGGGTATATTATAGAAACAATGAACATATTTAAGTCTATACTATTTTCTTCTCCAATTAAGAAAATCAGGATAACAATGAGGGCTAGCAATGCGGATCACTTTTGTTCGTCTTATATTTGATCCGTCAACAATAGATTAGGGTTTTCACTTGTATATATGCTAGTTTGTGTAAATTTTTTAAAAAATTAACAAAGTCCTTAATTTTTAATCTTATTTTAGTATCTATAAAATTAAAAATTTAATGAAAGTATAGCAATTAAAGAAAGAGCTTAAAAGATTAATGATTACTAATAAAATGTAGAAATATCTAATATTAATGAAACAATGGATAAAAAAAATATAGTTATAATTAACTGATAAATAACTTACACAATAAAAAATAAAAAAAAATAATGCAGGTCATGGGATGAATATTACAATTAATGTTGACTATATATGTGTGGGTGGAGGAAACCATGTCACCAACACTGTTATTCGTAATAGGGTTTTCCATCCTGCAACCCCATGATTACTGCCTGCAGCTTCATAGTAATAGCAAAAGTACAAAAATGCATTCTCTCATCTCACCACTATAGTTATTGCCGTCACTATTTCTTCTTTTCTACTTGCACCTCCACTACACCCATATTATTTGTACCCATGTTGTCATTGCTGATAGAGGTGTGAGCCTAGACAAAAACAGAGACATGTTGGAAGAGGTTGATGGCGAAGATATGGAAATGAAGGTAGTTTTCAGGATAGAGGATGCAAAAGCCTCCTTAATAACATCCTATCCACATTTAGTTAAAATAGGTGTATTTTCCATCGAATTTGAAACCCATAAAATTGTGGAGTTCCAAAATATTTTGCCATGGCTAAGTTATGTTCTAAACCTTAAATTTTAAATTATTTTTAAAGTAAATGTGAATATAATAATCTTTTATTTCAATCCTCTAAATTATTTATTTTAGTCTCAGGATAATTTTTTAAATATTCTCACTTATTAATGATAAAACAAAATATAATATAACACTTCATTGACTATTACACGGACATACATGACATTATTTACAAACTTACATTCTGATCAACTTTCCACAATAACAACCAATAAAAGTAGCAATTTCAACATATAAATAAATAAAAAATCATTTGTGAATGCGAGCATGTCTGAACTAGAAAAACCTTTTGAGTGAACATGTATGTGAAGGAGAAACAGAAGAAAATTATAAACTATAAAAATGGAGAGAGGGGTGACGACGAGGCCTAATATTGAGAGAGGCAAAAAATTTAAAAGAAAAATACATAATTTTGTGATAATTTTGTTATATTATTTTTATAAATACATTATAGCCTGTAGTTTTTTTATCACGTATTTTTTTAAAATTTTAACTAAAATATGATATGTGATTATAAAATGTTAATCTCAATTATTTTTCTCTAATGTGACTTGTCAACTTTTAATATTCATATAACAAGTGTAGACTTAAATTATTTTTATAGATAACATAAAAAAGTACAATCTATAACTAAAATTATATATATATATATATATATATATTCCTATACTCTAAACTTAAATTTCTAACTTGCATAATAAATTTTTCACTCTTCTCGTTCTCTAAATTGAAATTTTGTACACTTTTTTTCCTCTCGTAAAACTTCTCACACCTCAACTATAACTAGGGGAAAAAAATCTTTATCAACAATATCAAAGTAAACTTCATTTTTTTTACAAGCACTAGCAAAAATACATATAGTAAGACTTTTGGATGTGTTCGTATATTAATTAGCATTTTGTGTGTGTATTTTTACCATGTTATTTCGTTGTATAATTCTAAATTATCTAAATTTGGTGTCGTTTGCAAATATTATAACCTATCATAAAAGTTTAGCAAAATTATAATTTTGTAAAAAAATTAAAAATTGAATTCATTCTGACAAATTCTCCAAATTAAAGATAAGATATTTGAATTCAAAAGCAATATATTAAAAAGTCTAAGTATAATAAGTCATAAGCACTCATAAAATTTAATATTCTTTCGCGTGTCCAATGAAAAAATATTGCTAAAGATGTTTTACTAAAAAGATAATATACATTTGTCAGAACAAATTCAATTTGTATCCGTCGAAAGTTCTCATATGGCTTTTCCTCCATCTACATTTTACTTTTGAACTCTCCTTCATATTTTTGTCTCCCTATCATTTTTTTTGTTAATAATACTGAATCGATATCATTGAACATGATTTATCTAAATGGAGCATATGTGCCAAACTGTAGTAAGAAGTTATTAGAATCAGATGTAACGATTTCAACAATATCCTTAATTTTTTAAAAGAAACAAAATACTAATCATATATAATTTCTCTAATATCTAATTAAACCTTATTATAATAGAAGTGGTAAGTAACTGTGGAGTTCTGGAATAGATATGGAAACCCCAAAAATGGAACTGCATTTGTGAGAGGATTTTTTTTGGAATAGGTAGTTTGAGTTTGGAGTCTATATTACCGGTCATAATTTGAAAAGAAAAATGAATTGATAAGGGAAGATACTGGAGATAATAAATAAAATGTATTAAATACTAGAGATAATAAATAAAACGTATTAAATACTAGAGATAATAAATAAAAATGTATTAAATACTAGAGATAATAAATAAAATGTATTATTATATGGAGTTACATTTTTTTACAAACATAAACTTAAGAGAATGACTGCAATGTGTACTTACACGAGCCAATAGTGTATCTTCCTCTCTGTCTTGCTATATTTTTATGGTTATGTATATAACAATTCTTTAAGTTAATTTTCAAGAATGAGTGTATCTGCAAAAAAGATGCTTTGTTTTTGTGAATAATAAATACTATTAAATGTGATATTCTATCAACTTATTTATAGAGTTATAATAGATATTTAGGTTCGTGGGCTTTCATTAGTACAGTCTAGTTTCATAATGAATGATTATTATTCAATTTATTGATTAAGTGAAAAATCCATACATAAATTTATTTGTTATTTTTCTAAGTTCTCACTATGTATCCGAATTGGTTCATGAACTATTTTGGTTATTGTTCCAAACTCTTTTCGGTCATGTAGGTCCGAGATCAACATGACTTTATATACACTAGATCTCAGACTCAAAAAATTTTGGTTTGAGAGTATTTAAGAGATTTGAAAAAAAAAAAAAAAAATTCCCCTTCCAAACTTTCTTTGGCCAAGACTAATTCGGCTGCTTATTTCGTCCTAACCCTATGTTCGAGAGATGTAACTCGACAAGTCATGAATGATTGGAATGTGTATAGTTAACAGTTTATAACAATAGGTGATAGGGATGTGCCGTTCTAAGAAGTGTGACTGGTGTTTGATGTTAACAGTTAGATTTAAATCCATATGATAGTTGTGATGCTTGGGTTGACATGATTATTTGGTTATAATGATGTTTAATGAACTTTTGTGTCCCAATTTTTAAAATATAATATGCATGCATTTTAGAAAACTTATATACAAGAACTTATTATCATCGTTAATTACGTTTATAAATTATAAAATCAATACTAGTTCTACTCTTGATTGTGCAGAAAACAGTAATGACTAATGAAGTAATGTGATATTTTGGTGCTTTCTATATTAATTGCAGAGAAACATTATGTTTATGAACCAATAAAGTCGGATGGTATTGCTACTCTAATGTATACAAGTGGAACTACCGGAAATCCGAAAGGTGTTATGCTCACCCATCAGAATCTCCTGCATCAGGTTTCATTACAATCCTGCTATAAATATTATTATGACTAGATATGTTTACAGCTTTTTCAAGTTATTTTATTTATTATGGGGTAATGTTTTGGTTCTGTGAAATGGAAAAGCTAATAAAATCATATTCAAGATTTTTTTTCTTCTTATTTAGTCCCTGGAAAACGAGAATGGTGGAAAGTGTTCGAAACTTTAAGGATGGTGGAAAGCGATGTATATTATGCAATTTCATTCTTTCACTTATTTTTTTTCAATTGTTGTGTGAATAAAAGAAAGAAAGTGAAGAAGAGCAGGAATAAATGACTACCAAATCCGAAATTGAGATATGTTTAGGGAGAACAACTTTATATTATAAATGAAAATTATTTTGTAGTAAAGATGAGATCATTCTATAAAGGTTGAGCCTAAATTTGTCAGCCACGTCCTCTTAATAAGAAAAGAAAAGAGAAGATTGACATGATTAATAAAATTAAAAATATCATAATTTTATATCTTAAAAATAAAACACTCCGAAAAGTTATGAAAGAAAAAATTATTAGTTCAATATAATTATAATTATATATGAAGAAATCTTTAACACATAAATATTTTTTTTAAGTAATAATTATATTTATTCAGATGATAGAATCAAGAATGATGAAGCAGATATCATATTTTAACAATATATTAAACGATGTGGACAACATTGAAGTAAACTTAAAAATGAAGATAAGATTTTATTGTTTCTTAATGTTTTGTCTAAAACATTTGAGCATTTAAAGATATTTTGTTGTTTGAGAAGAGAGAAACATTACTTTAAAAGAGACTCATATCTTAATTTAGACTAAAGATGTTTAGAAGCTTCAAGAGTCTAAGGACGAAAAAAATAAATTGAAATTTTCTCACATATGATTAAACTTTGTTTGATAATGATGTTAATGTCAATTGTTAATCAATATAATCTAATGTTAGAACAACTAAAATGTTGCATACAAACTTGGAAGAGATTGTCTATATGCAATAAATTGAGGAGTATATTGAAAATAAAAGAAATGTGTGTTTCTTGTAGGAATCACTATATGACTTGAAACAGAGTTTAAACTATAATAATATAAGAGGTTTGATGATTTTATGAGAAAGAAATGGATTTGGAAATAGAAGTGTGTTGTTGTTGCTCTTGTATGTAGACAATGTTCTTTTAGCCAATCAATATAGAGATAGGATAAATGAATTTAAAGGAATGTTAATCTCGAAGTTTGAGATGAAATAAGAGGTGAATACTTAAGATGCATATACAAAGTGATTAAACTATTAAATTTTTGCATCTATCTCAACAAGGTTAGTTGAAGAAGAATATTGAGAAGTTTGGAATGCATAAACTTATAGATACACCTTTGGAACATCGCACAAAGCTCTCAATTATCCAAGTTCCCAGTTATCCAAGTTCCTAGTTTTGAAGAAGATAGGGAGGAGATTAAGAATGTTCAATAATGGAGTAACGAGCATCATGTATAAGATGGTGTGTAGCATGTTGGCTCATGTTGTTAGTGTGGTTAACAAGTTCATGACAAATCTTGAATGTGCTTATTAAGGAAGCTTTAAAGTGAGTATTAAAATATTTACATGAAATAGTATCATGCAATTTATAAGAGAGAAACTATTGATGAGCTTGTAGAGGCAAACTATGAGAATAATATACACTATAAAATGTTTATTCTTTGGTTATCTTTAAACATTGTAACATGTATCAATTCAAAAAGTTTTGAAGATAGAGAGAAAAGCTTTAGCTAAATACAATGAACAAACAAGACATGATAAAGTTGAAAAATCAAAAGTGTATTAAGATAAAAAAAAGTGGAAGAATAGGTCACCTTAATTTAATTATTTGGACGATAAGTTACTTAAAAAAGATTTTCCAAGATAAGAATTTGATGAACAATCCAAAATAATAGTTGAGATCTGGATTCCATAATATCATAAGGACACCATAAAAAGAATTTCAAATTTTGTGCAATCTAAAATTGTAACATCCCATATAAAATATATAATTATGAATTTTAAATTTTAAATTCCAAAATATATTTTTAAATATGTAATATAAGAAGCATCTCTTTATATTTCAAATACATAATCCATAAATATAAGTATGAGTGTAGAAAGTGCCTAAGGCTGCTACTACTTCCACATCTTAGAGGATCCATTAATCCATAAATATAAGTATGAATTGTAGAAAGAGCCTAGGGCTGCTACTACTCCCACATCTTAGAAGATCCATGAATTGAAGGGCCCATATCAATTGGCTATGCCATGTTTTTTCCATTCAAAATTTTAAAAATTCAAATGAAAATTATGTCTACAAACTGAGTGATAATATATGTTTTAATAGAAGATTTATGCATGTCATATATATATATTTATACATTATATTATGTTCTTTCTATCAAAATAATATAATTTATATTTTAATTAAAAAGGAAAATGTTAAAAAGTTATGAAATAAATAAATTTAAAAAGTTATGAAATAAATAAATTATGTCTATGAAAGAAAATTTCATTTTACATAAGTCATGTTCGTAAACATAATTTACATATTTTTTTAAGTATACTAAAATCATATTAAGAAACACCATTTCAATTTGATCAAAATTTCCTTATAATAACTGTATTATAAATCTCTTATATTAGCACTCTTGCTATGTGTATAAATACAAATTTAAATTTAAATTTTTAAACTAAAGTAAAGCTATGACTTCAATTTAAATAAAGTCGTAATTTTCGTACGGTTTTCAGTTTTATTATAAAAATTGTTATAGTAATATATATATGAATTATAATAATGTTAATAATAATAATAATTACAATGATAAAATTAATATTAAAAATATTATTATTTTAAGAGAAATAAAAATATTATCATTAATAATATGGACTATTATTACTTTTTAATACTTACAATATTTTTATTGTTATGAAAATAATATTATTGCAATATTAATTTTATTATTATTATAATTATTATTAATATTGTAAAAAATAATTATTTTAAATAATATATTTAAAAAAATTTAATATTTTAATTTATGTATAATAATAAAAAATAAATAAATAAATAAATAAAAAGAAAAAAGATAAAAGAAATGAAAAGAAAAAAAATAAAATCAACAAACATCATTCTTACATATTATACCATACATTAACATGACTGATTTCTACCTTATCCTACAAATATATTATTCACCACATACATTATCTACTAAACTATATTTACATTTTGTATTAATTAAATTAATATTGCTTTTTGAAATAATTTTATTAGTTTCTCTATTTTACAGATTCAAAACATAATTTATCCATTATGCTACACTTATATGCGTGATTTATTGATGAATTTGTAGATAAAAAACTTATGGGACATCGTACCTGCAAAAGTTGGAGATAGATTTCTAAGCATGCTGCCACCTTGGCATGCATACGAAAGAGCTTGTGAGTATTTCATTTTCACATGCGGTATTCAGCAAGTATACACAACAGTGAGGAATCTAAAGGTATTGTTTTACTAATTTTATCATAAACATTACGGATTATGGCTCACACAGTTATAATGTAACATCAAAATTAGGGTTGTTGAAGGAAATAAAGCAATAGCGGATTTTGCTTCAAATACTGGATTATTGTTTCAGTTTAACAGTTAGTATTTATGCACATTTTTTAACATTCTCTCTTTACTAAATTTCTAGGATGATTTGGAACGCTATCAACCACAGTACTTGATTTCTGTTCCTTTAGTTTTTGAAACATTGTACAGGTAAATCCTCACATTGAATTGATGATATATCATATTGTATCTGTCGTTTAAATTGTAAACCATTCCTCTGTGTGATGCGTGAATTTGGTTTCTGAATGATATTTTGAGGTCAGTGACTGACAAGTGTTTGAAGATTTGACAGGAAAGTTCCTGCAATCTGATATGAGTCCAGGTTTTTGTCATAGTGCTGTACAGAATATGTTGCTTGAAAGCAACCACTTGAACTTAATAAACTAACACTAAGTTGGAATAAAAACTAATAGGAAGAAGTGTACTCTATTAGGAACATAACTTTCATTGGTTTTTGTTGATTGTTTCCTCTGCAGTGGGATCATGAAGCAGATATCTGCGAGTTCTGCTGTTAGAAAGCTTGTGGCACTAACATTCATTAGGGTCAGCTTAGCATATATGGAATATAAGCGTATTTATGAGGTTTGTGCATCTCTTCTTTTTATCTGATCTCCAAAGTGTCAACATGCTTCATCAGGCCTACTGTGATTCTTAATTGCCTTACTCTTTTGTATAACATATCTGTTTTCTTTCCATTTTGTCTTTTCTTGCTTTTGGAATTTGAATTCTTTCTTAATAATTTCTTATTTTATCCAAAATAAAAGTGAAAAGGGTAATGGTCATTTGGAAATGTTTTCATTGAGTGTCTTTAAGATTTCAGGTATTTTAGTTGATTGATGTAAATTACTTGAATGAGGAGGAGCAGCAACACACTCTCTTTCTATCATTGCAATATTATTTCTCACCAAAGATATTTCTTTACTGAATTTCAAAAATGTTTTTAGGGTAAATGTCTAACAATGAACAAGAAGCAGGCCTCCTATGCCTATTCAATGTTGGAGTGGCTGTGGGCCAGAATTATTGCCACATTATTACTTCCGGTTCATATCTTGGCAAAGAAACTTGTCTACAATAAAATCCATTCAGCTATTGGAATATCAAAGGTTTTGGTCTCTTTACTTCATTGTCTTATTATACTTATTACACTTAAATATGTTAGTGGTACGTCTAATATAATCATTTCATTATTTTGTTCTCTAATCTTTTTTATTATCTTGGTCCTTGTATATAAAATTTTTGGTCTCTGCCTACGGAAAGCTTCGTGAATTGACAGTGACTTAAGTATATCTTAACAATTATATATAATATTATCAATTTTAAAAATGAAAAATGAAATATTGACAATTTTATCAATCATCTAACAATCTATTTTTAAGTGTAATATAATTGTTATGAAAATAAATTTTTATATTTATAAAGAAAAAGAAAAAATGAAGAGTAAAATAGGAATTGTTACATAAACGTAAAAATTTGTCAGATGTCAAAATATTTTCCTTCATCTAAAATTTTAACTGAACTAACGTTAACCTTCTTAAATATGTATAAATTAAAAAAAATTATAATGTACTTTCTAAATAATTGGGTAAAAATGAAATAATATTTCAAAAAAATTATAAAAATTTATTTACAAAATTATTAGATGTGAAATAATTTTTATAATATATTATTTTATCATTTAATAAAAAAAAATTTACTTTCGAAAAATTTTCACTTTTTTTTTATCCTTGAACGGAACCTTTCTTATTCGGTCCAGGGTGATTTCACCTTGATTAGACCGAACCAAGTTATAGGTTGAGCCGTTTTATTTTTAGTTACATTTTTTTAACAGTAAAAGATAAATTAATATTAATAAGAATATTTAAGAAGTATTTCAATCTTAATATAAAATACAATATAAATTCAAAGTCCTATTATTTATGACTAGATTCTGCGTATACATAACCCTCTCAAAGTGATAAAAATTCTTACAATTAAGCAATGAATTATCATATATCTGAAAATATATCCAAACAGATAAAACAGTGTACAGTGAGTACACTCAAACCTTAAAAAACACAGTAGAACATCTGTTAAGAATGATAAATCAGCTAATAACTCCCAAAACATCTGAATACTTTTGATCTTCGACATAAATATGACTCTTACACCTCGTAATGTAATATGCTCCTTTTCTAAAGAGAATTCTAAGATGGGTCTTCTATTACTTACCAAACCTGCTGATATCCTACTCTACAACCCAAACATACTTGCTATCATATTTTCAGTTACATCGTTATCTAATTGATCAACCACAAACCAAGTGGGCTTGGATAAGCTCTTATTCGGTTAATCCTAGTCATAACTGTACAAGCGTATTTAAACTTAATTATTTTGTATGTTTTTCTATATCTTTTGTGAAATGGAATGCTGTCTTTCTCTTAAAAATAAGTCCTAGGATGATTATGAAAAAGGAATTCCGGTTATAATATTTCCAGTTTTGAAACAATTAACCACTTAGCAGGAGGATCACATGATGTTAAAACTATGATTAATGATAGCAATGGCCCTAACTAGTCAAATTAGTTTTCATAATTCATATATTTTTAATATTCTTACCTTGGATTACTCCATGAACGAGGCATTTTTATAAGAACTTCTGGCCAAGGGCTTCCAGTGATCTCCCTCTTTTCTCTTTCTGGTGCCTCATCAGTCACTAATGATACAATGAGGGGAGGTCATTCTGGGTTGAATCACCGTTATAAGTAAGAAGTAGAAGTGGAAGATGGTTCCTTCCAGATGTTTACAATGGTCCTTTTGGTTTGATGAAAACAAGAGAATTCTTAAGCAAGGAGTTTATGCAATTCAATATCCCAAGCTTTTTTTTTTTTTTTTTTTTTTTAAAAAAAAAAAATTATATTTAGTTTTTTTTTTAAATTAATATAACATCTTAATTAGAAAAGTCAAAGTTCTTTTTTTTTTACCTTTTTACATAA
>Ga0099825_1009443_pt1 | contig 11134 bp, 4 predicted proteins | sample SiratroredBW_FD_76838 | JGI IMG/M metagenome (GOLD analysis project Ga0099825, IMG submission 76838) | Root nodule microbial communities of legume samples collected from California, USA - Siratro red BW | ecosystem: Host-associated > Plants > Roots > Nodule | place: USA: California | collected...
AACAAAAAATACTTAAAGTTTTTCAACTCAACAAATTTTAAATCTAGAATCAAAACTGTATTTCAGTTTGAATCAAATATATAAATATTTATCTAAAAAATTATAGTAATTGATATTTAAACCTCATTTTAGATTATGTACTGTGAATCAAAATACAGGCCCATCCATGAGCTCCCCAATCTAAGGTATATGTATTTTTGGACAGCCTATAGCTTTCCAAAATTCTTTATAGTATAGACATTATCATCACATTAATGCCTGAGAGACACTTGCTGAAGCATCACAATGGTGCTTTTTCTATTTGTGCAAAAGTTTATTTGAGGTCTTTAAATTTTGTCTCTGAACTAAATGTGCTACCTAAATATTCGTCTTACGAAAGTAATGGTCATAATGGAGGTGCATATTGATCATTTTAGACCATTACTAGTTGCATGCACTTAATTAACTAGTGACCTATATGTTATAGGTTTTTGACCAAGAGGTTAACCACTACATATATGCTAAGTTCTGCGCACCTGAGTGCTCTTCAAAAAAGAAGCATATGTTCTATGTCCATGAATGGTATTGTCCTGTAAATTATAAATGCTACCATATTCATTTTATAGTATTTTTGGCATTGTAAATTAAATATGAGAGGGAAATGTAGTTTTCTCTGAGAAGTTTGAGTCCTCAAGAAAGAGTAATTTATATAATGATCATAATTTTACAGATACATAATCAATCACAAATAGCTTTTAACTTAAACCTTAAATAGCTTTTAACTTAAACCTTAAACCATAAATATCTGCATGCTGTATCTGTGAAAACAATAAATAATAGTCTTTCACTGAAAATGCTAATAGAATTAATTTACAATCATGATATCTAGATACCAATAAGATAAAGAAGACCAAATAAATTTTTTTGATTATGTGACATTATTTAATGAGTAGTTGTTTAGAAAAACAACTATTATAATCAAAACTAGAAGACCTTGAAAGACTTATCTCTAAGATTTAGAATCAAATAGGTTCAGTTGAATTTAAACTCAGAAAGTCCAATTTGAACCAAACTGTATGTCTTAGATTTTGGTCCAGTTTTTATCGAATTAGATTACGGTTTGGGAAGGTCAGATGTTAAACTGGTCACACGTTCAATAAATGATTCAATCGTGTTCAATAAATGGGTTCAATTGTGTGAAAAATACAAATTTATTAAAAATATGTAATATAAATTTGGAAAAATATAAACATGTATCATTTAGTACTTCTAATAAATAGGGTGGGAAAGAGTAATGACAACAAAATATAAACTTCAATAAGAATAAAATGTAAATACAAGTTTTCTTAGCATTTTCATATTAAAATTAAAGTTTTATTATGACAAATCTTTGTAACAAATATTTATATTAACTTTATATTTTAATTTGAAAAATATTTAAAATTGGTATTAGAGTAATTTTATTTTTTCCTTTTATATATTTATTTTCAAAAAATTCTGTCTGTTTGACAGCTTTATGTTCAATTAAAGTTGAACTGATTTTATTGAGATGAATAAGTTCAATGAACATCAGGTCCCAAAAAAGAAGTGAATGAACTGATAAATAAAATCTTAAATATATTACCTACCAATCCTAAATTAAAGTAGCAAAACCAAATTTGACTTAAAATACACTTATTGCTCACATGACTTCCAGAGTTCAATTTACTGTAAATTGTGGTTGGAAGAGGATTGGAATTTGTAATGCATAATGGTCATCTATGAAATTGGAGCCACTATATTTTTATGCATGGAATTAATCAGTGCATACAAACTAAATATTTAATGAAAAAAAAAATCACTAGAAAGTGTTGAGCAATGTTAAATGATGTTAAATGTTACGAGAGGTTCTTTGGTACGAATTATTTTCACCGAAATACATGTTTTAATGTACTTAGCTCAATTGTAATTAAAAAGTAAAACAAATTTTACTGTTAACAAAAATCATGAGTTTATAGTACATATACCATTGTTCCTCTTTGTTATATTTTTTTAAAATATTTTTGCTTCAATTTATATGTTATTTCCAAAGTTTAAACAAGTATTGATGTTTTTATTAATTATAAATACTCTCATTTTTTTATGTAATCTATAATTAACTATACGTATAGATTTATAATGAAGTAAAAATGAAATGAAAAGAAATAAGGAGCCTCTTAACTATTTATTAAGATAAAGAAAATTATTGCACCTTTTTGTTTACTAATCATAAAAAAGATGTATAAAAAGGAATGAGAGAGGAACTTAGTTGGTAGCAATAAATATGTTATAAATTTATTTAGTTTCAAAATTATCCTAATTATTAATATTTTTTAAAATGTTTGTTAATATAATCTCTTACTAATATTAATTAGGGCTATTATGCTCTAAATAAAAACCAATATAAAAATATTATAGTAATATGTTTTATAAAAAAGAGCAAACACTAGTTCTTATACAGTATCTGTAATATATGAATTTGTACTAATAAGTAATTTTAAAAGATTTACTAACGAACCATAAAATTATACTTCGCAGAAAAAAAGACCAAAGTATATAGGCCAATGAAATAATTCTTTTGGAGGAAAAAAAATAGTATTAATATCACACAATTTTTGGAATCCTAAAATGTCGGCTGACTAAACAGGAACAGAAAAATTTGTAGCTAATTAATTAATTTAATTAAACTATTAATTCTTCTAGTAAAAGTGCTTATTTAAACTATTCTAGATGTTGGAAATTAACCTTATCTGAGTGAGTCATCTACCTAATAATCGATCTCCTATATTTAATAGTTTATATACATTTTATAGATATTATTACAGTTTTTATCGTCTCGATATCTTAAAATCCACCATTATATAAAAAAAATATTATTAAAAAAAAATAAAAATAAATTAGAAGTTAAACGAAACTAGCGTAAAAGATAAAAAATAAACTCTTTACAAATAAAATAAAAGAATTAAAACTTAAAATTTAGATTTTAATATTCTTAAAATTATAATAATAATAAAAAAGAAAAGGAATGATCGTGGACGTTATAGTTGAGTTACAAAATAATTTCACACATCCTCCTTGAAATTTAACTTATTCACCTCATTACAGAAATAAAAATATATAATAAATGCTTGACCAATCATAAAATAAAATTCTGACAATAATGCTATCATGATCACATGCAATAACATAAATTAAAATAAAAATAATTATTATAAGTACAAAAGTGCCATTCACAACGACTGAAAGAAAAAATAATATATTTATAAACACTAAATAAATAAAAGAAAAGTAACGTGTTTTCAGAAAAAAAAAATATTTTTAAAATATTCAAAAGTTTGAAGTAAAATATCTTTAAAAAAGAAAATAGATGGATTGAACCATGTAGACTATTTAAAGACGCTTATGGATTTGACAAGTATGGAAAGATGAAAGATGTTTTGATTATTGGTGCATATAACTAAAGAAAGAAGGTGAAGAACAGTACGAGGGTTGAAGTGGAAGTTTGAAAAGGGATGCACAACCACATGCAAAAAGTGAAGAATCACGAGCTCCCTTACTTTTTATTGGCCAGCTTCATCTATTAACTAAGCAATCTACATCATCTTAATTCCAAACCAAGCTTCCAAACACACCTTTACTATCTCCCTCATAGTGCCACATGATCCTGTCTCGTCAACGTCACCACCAATTAATATGTTCTTAATTCACCAAAAAATTAGTTTCTATCAGCTGACTTTCATGTTTTTTAGGTTTGATTTCGATTGAGTTGTTTGTATACATTGTATAACTAATTATCAATGAAACACACGTAAGAGTAATGATATCTAAGCAGTTAACATATATGGGATATACACCTTTCTAAGCACCAAGTATTTAAGAATTGAAGTGATATGCATACTTGAGTTTTGATAAACTATATAATACAAATCAAGTTAATAATTTAAAAAAAGATTAAGAGTGTAGTGTTAGAGACTTTGTTAATCTTAGACTTGTTTGACTTTATGAAATAAAAGTGATTTTTCTTGGAGGTGATAATGAGGTGAACCCTATAAGGAATTGTATTCATACATAAAATCTTGAGTAAGAAAAGTTGAGTTTCCACTTTTTAGACACTAATTAAGTAAATTGAAATATACTTAATGGTGTGGCTTTTATGAATGAAGAATGAGAAAATCACTTGGAAGAATGAAAGATTGATATTAATTGAAAAGGGAATTGAGAGGGAGCCAAAGCTAGAATGTTGTAAAGAAATAAAGGAGTGGCCAAAAAGGGTCTTTAGATGATGTAACCATTAAAAAAAGGGTCAGAGCATTGTTAAGAGAAAGAATCCTTGATTCTATCTTATCCTATTCCAATATCATATCACATGAGGAGACAGCCTTTCAAATCTACCATGTGGAGCACATACTCATTAGCCATTGAATTAGAACTCCTAATATCTCATTTCTCTTACACGTTTCTCCCTCAAATTCCAATAATTCAATCATATTGCTTTTCTCTCCCAACATGAAGAAGAAGATATGAATGTGCTTGGGCATTGACACGTGGTAAAAGAAATAGCAAAATAATCACACGTGGGGACGCAAAGCTTTTCATTTTTCTCACAAATTCCTTTTTTTTATACAAATGAGAAAAGATGAAGAGCGTAAAGTGATCTCAATAATAGGTGGTCACGTGGAGTAACTATTATTTATATTGAATTGCATATAAACAAATGTTTGACGCAATATGCTTAGGAAGAGTGCTAGAAATCAAACAACCCATTCTACAGTTCATCACAATCAAAAGTTTTCATCTTCACATGCCCCAACCATGAAGCTCACAATATTTTTTTCCTCAAAATATGAAGATTCCATTCTGTTCTCTGGTCTTGTCGTTTCGATATTCAATGGTTCCCATGGGGGAATTTAATTTATTCATGTACCAACTATTTGATATATTTTTTGTATAAATTTACTCATAGAAATTAATTATAAAAGATGGTAATTAAAAAAAGAGATAAATGATTGTGTGTGTTTATTTTTCGTTGTTCACTCTCTCTTATTGACCATTTTATTCTTCTAAAACTGAATCATAAATCTGTAATAATTGCACCCACAAATGCTATAACCTCCCAGTGTATCTCAATAATGTTTGACAAAGTTAATATTAATCTACATTAGTAGTGTTAATCATGTCTTCCTCTACTACTAATAGTATTAAACATGCTAAAAAACGTTACTGTTGCAGAAAATTTATCATTAATCATGGCTTCAACACTTCTGCAAAGTTCTGGTTACTATAATTATATGAAAACGTAACGACTCTCAAGATAGAACTATTTATAATATAATTTTCTTTAATTATTTTAAATTAAAATATAGAATTAATAATTTAAATTAATATAAAGTAATTATAGAAATATAAGTCGCTTAATTTATGAATAAATTATTTAAATATAGTGCAAGATTATGAATGACACTTAAATTAATATTTCAATAGGTATAATATATAGACAGTGACATTATCTAAAGTTATGGAAAAGGATGATAGTAAGAAACAAAGTTGGAGTATTGGGGCTACGCCAAGACAATCATTTGGAAAACCGTACAAAGGCGTGCTCAAAGAAACTCATCCATTCCTGCTACAAGTTCATGCTGCCATCATCATGGTCAACCAACTAAGCCTTGTCTTCATTATAGTATGATAAAATCGCTCTTTAAATAGAATATCAAAATATATTAAAAATGGCATTCGTACTCTTTTACCTTTTCCAGTGACATTTGATTTTTAACTCTGGTATATAAATTGGTAAGAGAAGAAATGCAGAAAGTTTTCCCTGTTCATAACAGATATTATTCGAGACAACCTCATAAGAAAGAAAAGTGTGAAATAAGGTTATTGATATGATTGAAAGAAACAAATTCTGTAATAGTTTAATTTATTTAGTAGACAGGGTTGATGGATTTTATTCAGTCGGAAATTTGAAAGTAACTAACTTCAATCCAATTTTTTTCATGGTAAATTTTTAACGCATTCAGACTTAACTTGTACGTTAGCTGAAAATCGAAATTTTAGTCGTTCTCGAAATTGCACCACAACGACCTAGAACGTGCGAGTAACATAGCAAAACTTGGCTACTAATTATTCTATCCCGTTTAATAAAAAACTTGGGTTGTAGCTAGAGTAGATAGGTAGATTTGTCAGAGATGAAAAGATTTTCACGTGCAAAGTATTAATGGGAAAAGAAATATCAAGAAACAGGGACATTAAGAGTCATTAATCATACTCACATTTACACTGAAGCTTGTCTCCTTTCCTAAGCATGCTTCCATTTGACTAGGGAATAGCCTTTACCATCCTTTGCCACAGACTGATCCACATTAAATACCAAATTCCGTGCCTTCGTCCTATGATTCAATGGGCTGAAGTTTCCAACAATGGTTTGGCCCATTCCACGTGAAGTGGACCAAACAAAATTTAAGGCCAGATATGATTCGGCCTAACCCCCCATGTATAGTCTCAAAGTAATATAGGAACAGGCATAAGGAGATTTAATATGTTAAAGCAGAGTTATAAGACTGAATACATCAGATATTTTAACATTTTTCAGCTCTAATTATTTTAGTTCATTAGAAAAAGTTAATGAACCATCATAAACAAGGTTGTTGTATTATAAAGAATGAATCAAATGTACTAATGAATAAGCAGATGTCCTATATATATATATAACGAGTGTATAAGAATTGAAAAACATTAGCAGAAAAACATTCAAATTCAATGTTCAATCCCAAAACCGTCTTGCTGCTTCAGCTTTTCTTCCATGTAAATTGTTTTGTAAGATGTTCTAAGGTAAAAGAAAGGGAAAACAAGGGCTGTTGTATGAGAAAAAAATAAAATTAAACGACTACTGACTCCATTTCTTTGGAAAACTGTGACTCTTTCCGTTGGAAGATTAGAACATTGAAATCCATGGGGACAGACACCTTTTCACTTTTGAGGTTAACAGGTAGCAAGACTATCGAGAACCCCGCGGTAGAAGTTCCAAAATTCACTTCTTTCATTGATAGCGTTTTGACCAAAAGGGTGTTGCTCAACATACTTCTGCATATTTTCAGCATTTGCCAATCCATCCAAATATTGTCGCAGATCACCTCCAACAGCTGTCATAATTCATTTGTAATCAGCGATTACCACTAGAAAATAGTGCTTCAACGAGAAAAAAAAAATGATCCATTAATGCATTTTGTGTGGTTGAAAAATTATAATGAACCAAAGGACTTCGTTTCATGAGAAAACTTCATACAACGCCTATAACATTGGTGATGTTCTCCAATCACATTTAGATAATTACTTCGATAATGTATAGTATTTAATAAAATACACACTATCAAGATTAAACTTTAATATAGTTGGCGAACACCACCCTCTTATAACACTGTATGTAAGTTGTGACAAGTTAAAAGCCTAATTTAAGTTAAAGGGTATAAGGAATCACTTGATTATGTTATATCTATGTATGTCATACAGATCCTACAATTTGAGATCACGCCAAATGTTAAATGAAAGCGGAATAATATAAAGGTTAAGTTCACAGGAGAATAGAGAAGCGTTACAGAACAAACAAAATCAGTCAAATCTACTTGGTCCATTAGCAAAATCTAGTGAACCCACAAGCAAGTATAAATTAGAAGGTCATTTTGTAGTTTGTACCATACCTAGTGAATTGTCGCTCTGATTCTGATAATTGAATGTGTGCGGAAACACGGAGGTGTATGGCTAAAATAATTTATTCAAACATTCAAGAGCAAGTCAGTAAAATAATAGAGAAATATGTGGCTGGTTTAGATATTTTAGAATGAAAATTGGAAAAAGGAAAGAAAGAAAGAAAGAACTAGTTATTTACAGGATTAAGTAATGCCTTGTATGGAGAATCATCCAACAGCAATGTATTTGATTCATTATAGTATCCCTTCTCCCATGGAAGATTGGAATCATACTTCTCCCAAATTTTCCTCAAATCTTTAAAAACCAATGGCTTGTGCTTGTTTTCAAGCGTTTTGAAACTTGTTTTAGTACAATAAGAAAGATCCTACAAAGTCAATAACATTTAATATGAGATGCAGCGAGTAGGCCATTATCTCAAGGTAACTCCGTCAAAAACAAACATGTATAATTCATACCAAATTTACTAAAACAGGTTCTCAATGGGACAAATTATTTGAAAATGAGGAACAAGAGTAGCTAAATGAGTTCAGAGATAGCGGATAAAAAACTTACCCAACAAAAAAGCAACCTTTGTTTCATATTTCCCATCAAATAATCAATGACATAGTCGATATGTTGCCTAAAAAGATGTAATATGAGAAATTAATACGCCACAGATAAAATATATCGATAAGAAAATGGGGGTAGCTGCTGAAAAGATGATGCAGACAAAGTGAACACCAAAGTTTTTAACTGACATTGTAGAAAAAGATGGATGAAGACTACCTGAGTCTTGAAGACCATATAGCCACTTCAAACTTCTCAAAGCAGAAGTTCAGGAATTCAAGATAAAAAGGCCTCTTGAATACTGAAATGAAATGAAGCATAACTCAATTAGTAAAGAATGCATAAGGCACACCCTCTTAGTATACAAAAAGTAGAATAACAGAGTTGTTTCTCACGTGCTTTCCTTCCTACGGTTGCATCTGCTTTAAGATGCTTTGGAGGGGGAGAAACTATGTCCACAAGAAGCCCATTTACATCAAGAACAATAAGCTTTTTCTTCAAACATACAATTGGTGGTCCAACTAAAGAAAGTCGCAAAGTTTTTGGCCTATCTTCTTCATTTATGGTAGAAACAGAAAATTTCCTCATTTCATCACTGCGAGATACCTGTTTGCAACTGTTTGCTTCATCTAATACAGTTGACTCAGTATTCGTAGTATTTTTTATATCTTCCTCTGGGATGGCACAAACTACTCTTTTGTTTTTCTCTCTAAGGGGTTTCATCCTATATATCTTTAGTTGTTTAGGTAAATTAATGATGCAAGTAACACAATAATGGCAGTATAGATGACAGAAATCTTAATATACTCGGCTCTCAAGGTTGATTATTCTCTACTGTTCCATCTTTTGTCCAGATGAACTCTGCAAATTTAGACATGAAAGGATACAAATGATATAGACTTATATTTATAGAAAAATAAGCCACTAAAAACAAAAATAATTTAATAAATAGTTCAAGATTTCAATAAAATACACAACTACTAGAAACAAAAACTCCAATTGTTCCATAGGAAGACCTTGTAATCTTCCATCACCATAGTATGGGAAGCTTCTTCGATATTTTGAAGCATGCCAATCCCTTCTATTCAATTTACTTTTTAGTTTATTAACTAAGAGTGAGCATTCTCGATTCCATCTGTGCAATCATGCACTGGAATAGAAAAGGCACTTCAAAATGCTAATTCTGTCGTTCTTCTAACTCTAGCAGATGTATTAGATGTATTAGATGTATTGATTACTAAACTAAAGGTGCAACTTTCCTACCATGTGAATGGTGTTCTAGGTAGCAGATTAAATGGACTGAAGAAATAGGAAAATATGAGAATGACCAATATATATTATTTAATTCCAGTCATGAAAAACCGAAACAATCATGTCCAGTTTGGCTGCTGAAAGTTGAAATAATAAAAAAAATGAAGAATAACAAAGACAGAAAGATTCCAAATAATCAAAGTCATGCATATACAGAGTACAGTATAAGAGGAGCAGCTTAAATGGATAAGCGATAATAATTTTGAAAAGTAAAACAAATTATACCGTAAAGCAGTAAATAACATGAGTTCTAGCAAATTTGTAATAAGAATAACAATAACAACATCTGGCTGCCAAAGAAAAAAGAAAGAAGGACAAAACAGAAGTGCGGAAGTTTTAATATAGTGTAATTCAGGTTAAGCAAATACCAGGAAACAAAGCAAGCTTTGGAAGATACAAGGTAGTAGAGAATGACTTTTCTTCTTCTTTTCTTAACGTGTACTCAAAGAAGAAGTAAATAAAGAGAAAAACATTGACCATTCGTTATCCACGGCTGGAAAGGAAAGTGAAAAGTTTCATTTCATGCTAATATATGTATATATAAAGCCTAAAACATAATTTAGAATTAATAAAATATTTTTTTTAATTTGATGTAAAATTATTTTTAAAAAATATAAATTAAAATTAAAATAATTTTTAATTAAAATTAAAATTAAAATTAAAATAATTAATAATATATTTTTAAAATAATGATATATTAAAATAAGATGTATTAAAATTATGAAAGTTTAAATCATTTAATTTATTTATTATTTAATAATTTTTATTTTGATTATTTATCAAGAAAATATAATTAGAATAAAATATTAACATATATAATTGATTATGTTTTTATTTATTATCTTATTTCTTTAATTATTTCACTTCATTTTGTGTCAATCATTTCTTTATCAAATGAAAAAGAATATAAGATGTGTCCTTTTCCGTTTTGGAGTGTCATGAAATAAAGTATAAAAAAAAATAACATAGACTTTTGTAAAAACAATTAATGGATAATATAAGGAATAAAAACCAAACAAGAGAAACAATCTTTAATATAATAAAAATTTAAATTTAAATTTCATGCAGTATAAAGATTTCTATAAATAATTATTATAAAAATAAATATTATCATATTTTTATTCTTAGAATTATTTTTTTTTCTTAAATTGTCCAAAATGGACAAAAGAAATTTATTATTGAAATAGGCACACAATGCTAGCTTGACACAATTTTCCTTATGCATGACAGAAATCTTGAAAGGCACATAATGTTAGTATGACACTATTTTTAACTAGATATAATTTCCTTACTTATCACATAATCTTGAGAGACAGATACAATTTATTAATTTGGAAAAAGGAAGGTGTGATATCACACAGTAAAGGAATTTCTTTTGAAATATCTTAAGAGTCATAACAAATAAAGATAGATTGATGGTTACCAATGCTTACTCTTCCTTTTGTTTTTGTGGGCTCTATGTAATAAATGCAATAAATGCGTCAATAAATATAATAAATAATATTTAGATTTTTTATATTCCAAACAATAAATGTTAAGTATGACTTTTGTTTTTGAAATATATATATATATA
>Ga0099825_1009444_pt1 | contig 11132 bp, 4 predicted proteins | sample SiratroredBW_FD_76838 | JGI IMG/M metagenome (GOLD analysis project Ga0099825, IMG submission 76838) | Root nodule microbial communities of legume samples collected from California, USA - Siratro red BW | ecosystem: Host-associated > Plants > Roots > Nodule | place: USA: California | collected...
ATATATATATAATCAAACAAATACCTCAGCACCAGCAGCATTGAATTCAACAGCTTCAGTTTCACTGGAAGCATTGACTAACTTTTCTGTTACTCTCACAGGAAGTTTAGTCTTATCAAGCTCCAGTGTAAGCCTTTTGACACACTTTTTTTGTTCTTGCAGTTCTATCTTAACCTTAGCACATTCATTCTGCAGATTTACAATTGTCAATGAATAATTACTTGAAGCAAAAAAACCTTTTCCTTCAAACGATTAGTTCTTTGAAGAGCTGCAATTAGGAAGATTACCTGCAGCATATGTATATATTCTTCTTGCTTTTGCCTCTCTTCAACTCCACTTTCCACTGCAATCTGCAAGCAGTTTACCCTCCGAGATAAACTACTAACCATTTCAGTTGCTTGCTTCTCAGCATTTGACATCAATTCATTTTCATGCTTCAGAATAAAAAGCTGAAAATGGAGAACACAATGTTGAAATCATCAAAATATCACTGCAAATTGCACAATCTCACTTCAAATTTGCTTTCTCGTGCAATCACCTGGTGTTCATTTTCTTTCCTGAAGCAGTAAAGTCTATCTATAGAATTCCTAGCTCGCACTTCCCATTCGTCACGCTCTGATCGTAACCATTTGTTCTCATCTCTGACAAAACCATAAAATATTTTGACATCAGTACTTAGTACCACTGTTCATCAGCTTGCCAACATGCTGAAGTTTGAATGTGTTTGGCTACCTCATTGTGCTATTTCCAATTAATTAATACTAATATGTACTAAACTCAAATGGGATTGAAGATTTTCTTAAGAATTCAAAGATACCTACACAACACAACCATGTTGAATTCAAAATTCAAGGAAAAATATTGAAAAGTGATAAAGGTAGAAGATGATTGAGATTTGTATATATATAACTATTGCTACAACTGTACTTAGTCTTTGTCAATTCTTCTTTTAGGCTTCTCAATTGTTCTTCAACCTCCTTCTGGGCATTCTTGGTTGCTTCCTGCATTACATTGGAAAATGAGATCACAACAACATCATTTCATTTCATACATCAAAGTTCAGTTGCCAATCATACCTGAGACAAAGAAGTCGGAATCAAGGCCCTGGAACTGGTGCTTCCTGTTGCATATATCAACCAAACAAAGACATAATACAATTAGCTATAATCCTGATTTAGATTTTCAGATAAATTAACAGAAAGTTGGAATGGACATATATTTGATAAAGCTATGTTATAGACCTGAGTAAAATTCCAAGCAAAGAGGACTAGATGAATGAACATTATCTTCCACTTCATATGAATTTGCAGGATTCACAACCTGTGAAGAGCAAAAAAAATTATAGACTTTAATATTCTTAACCTAGATATTATATTTATTTTATAATTTGACAGATGTATAATGCTTGTACCTTGAATGATGAACTTATAAATCAATAAATTCAGTTTTCTAATTGGTTATAGGATTTGCTGAGAATCAATTAATTATTAGCACGTCTTTCTTGATTGACCTAGCTACCTGATTCGAATTTGCCTTCTCAACAAGACATTGAAACTTATGCCCTGATCTCCAATCGAAATGTTGGCATGTTCTTGAGCTGATGAAAAAGAATAACAATAAAAATGTTGATGACATAAACAATAAACCCAGTAAACGTTGATTTCTTCTATAAGAAAAGAAAATGAGTATAAAACAGAAAATGAAATTAAATATTTACCAAAAAAGTACAAAAAAAATGATGATTCAAAAAGATTTGGAAGAAAAGTATATATCTATATAATTGCTTATGAGATAATTGATTATACAGGTTAATATTTTATTCATAATTAAATTTTCTAGATTAATAATTAAATAGAAATATTCAAATAATAAAAGTTAAACAAAAAAATACTTTAAGTTTTAATATGTTGTTACTTTAATAATATCTTTTTATTAAATTTTGCAGTACTTTTATTTTAAAATTTATTTTTTAACTTTGTTTATATTTTAAAACTTATTTTTAAAATTTTATTTTATTAATCACATTTACTACAATATTTTCATTCATTTTCACTTTCTTTTTTCAATCTAAACAATATCACCTTTTACTATTTTTTTTTTTCTTTTTTCTTTAATTCAAACAAAAAATTAGAGAAAATAATTAAGTTACATAATAACCTAATAATTTATGATACATTATAAAGTATCATGTTCATAAATTTATTGAATTTTTGAATCAAAGTGATACTGATGATGATAATTTTACTTTGGTATCAAAAGTCATACACTGATGATAAGTTCACACACAGATAAGCTAAATAAAAGTTATGTTATATGTACTTACGAATACGATGGTTGTTAATATTCAACCAAACAAAGTGATTAATCATCGTAATTCACTTGACTAAAGCTAGGTCATATACTTTAAATTTCAACCAGAAACTGATGTAAACTACAAATAGTGCTAACATGTTGGAATTTGAATGGATGATGACGTAGTTAAATACTAAAATAATAATGTAAGAACTTGTGTGTGTGTCTATATATATATATATATATGTATATATAGAAATGTAGATGGTTATATATTGAATGAGTGGACTTGATATTCAATATGTAGTATATTTATTTTAAAAAATATTTTATGAATTTTATAAAAATATATTTTTAATATCTAACAAATGTATTAAAAATATCTTTTGTTTTATTTTTGCGAATTGTTTGATTATTAATGCTTTTAAAATAAATCATCATTTAATTAAGAAAAAGTCAAAAGAGAAGGATAATTAGCATACTTTGATATTATAATTTTTTTTACATATTATCATGTATAACAAATTTTTTTTCCTTTTATAATAAATATTTTGAATTTATATCTAAAATAATTTTAATTTTATTGAAAATGTAGAAAAAAAAAAGTCAGCTGATTCGTATGCAATTTTTTAGACTAAAAATAAATTAAAAAGAAAACGACTCATGAAAAGCTTTGAAGAAAGTTCATTGACCCATATACTTGGATTATTGTCACAACTTGTATAGATTTTTGCATTTAAAATATCTTTACTAAGACGTTGTCATTCATATATATACGAGGTAAATTATGTATGAGTCAAGTGATTTGGAGCATCTTTTAGTTTTAAAAGAAATAATACTTGCATTATCTCTAGAAAAAGAAAAAAGTGTCTAGTGTTATAATTAATGATAGAGATTTTTTTTTCAACTTGACTTGGTTTTAGATTTTCTATGAAAGTCAAATATCGAAATACACCTAATTTAGATGATTTCCGATAAAAAAAAAATAATTTAGATGATCAATTAAAGATGTCACTACTTATAGAATTGTATTATGATAAATGACGACATAATGTTACCAACTTCGTAATATTGTTTTAAGTAATATTACCTTAATTAAGACTAATTAAAGATGTGATGTGAGAAAGAGTGAATGCTTTTCTTAATTGGTTTTATATTTGTGAGAGTCAAATATACAGGCTAGATTTGAAATTGATCCTTTATATTTATTAAATATAATTTCTATATTTTGTCTTTATAAAAACTTCTATTTTAATACAAGTTACATTAACAATAAGGTTTATGAAAATGATCTCTAATGTTTACTATAATACTCTAAGTTTCAAACTCCATTGTTAAGTTTATAAATAGTTTTCTTCAATAGCTAGCGCGATGATGAACAACTCAATTAAGAATAAACGTCACTATAATTTTAACAAATGACGCGTAAACACAAAAATTGTATATATAAATACTAGAATTCATATATATATATATATATATATATATATTAATTGGAGATAGGAATAATTTGGAACCAAATTTATAATTTGATTTTCAAAACCATAAACCAGTGTGATGTTCAAAAAGTATGAGTTGAGTTTTCATATGTTAAACAAGGGATTTAAAATGAACAAATACATGTGGAAAAATAAAGTTTTTCTTAAAAAAAAAAAAATTGACTTGTACTACAACTTACTATTTTACTCATTTAACAACTTAGTCAAAACCCTTTACTTTAGATTTTTATATATCATTTCAGAATATATATATATATATATATATATATAACATTGACTTTTCTAACTAACTTTATACTTTACCCAATAAGTTACAAAATCATACCAGTAATTTTAATTAAAGAATAATTCATCAAATATTTTATTATTTATGAAACGTTGAAAAAATGAGTATATGCTTCTTTTAGGAAATCAACATAGGTATCAAAAATTTAACATGTAAAATTTCACCTAATAATATTTCTTTAATACGAAGATTTAACATGTAAATTATCAAAAAATTTCTATTTCCATTATAATAACAATACATAGGGTAATCTATCTAAACTTTTTTTTTCTTTGTTTTAGACAACTTTCTTCACACTTGTCAGTTTCTAAACTAACTTGCACTAAGATATATTAAGATGTAGGTTTTAAGAATCCAAAGACTTGGTGTTAAAACATTTGTTAAATAACATTGAAAAGTAGCATCAATATTATATATATATATATATATATATTTGCTTAGGAATATGCATCATATTAAGCTCATAGAAGAATGAAACATCAACTTAAAAAATCATGAAAACAAAGCATTGACTTCAGATGTTTGGTTAGGTTGACTTTAGAGTAGGTTTAGATAATGAGAAACTTACCAATATTTTATGGCTTTGCATCTTGAACATACTTTAGAGCTTGGATTACCACACACTGCACACCCTTCGATGCCATTCACAATGCCATTTCCACACATCAATGATGTTTCATCACCACTCTTTTCTCCTCCTTCAATATAGTAAACATCTCCTTCATATATTCTCTCCTCAACTTCATTTGATGAGTGTTTATCCTGCTCATGCACATAGATAAAATCAAGTACTCAAAAAACATGACAAGTTCTTGGTCTAAATGATATTGGACTTGATTTCCTTAACTAAAATCTCAAATTTGAGATCTTGCACATGGCTGAAAGAGACTCTACTAAATATGGTTGACCAGGTTTTTCTAAGATTTAGTCATAAGAAAGTGAATAAATAGTTTACACTTGTAAAACAGTTGTCTAAAAATATAGAAAAAAAATAAGAGTATATGGCATCATAGTTATAATTTCATAATGAAACCAAACATTCCGTTCCAATATTTTTTTCTTGGTAGGATTGCTTTACATACACTCCACAACTTGTGATATTTTCTTCAAAAACCCCACGTATTATAATTTGGATATATATATATAATAACATTGACTGAAAATAATTAAGCAGAAGCACCATGAGAAGACAATGTGTCGAAGGTGATTCTTGCTGATCTTCTGACCCTTCAATCTCAACGCATTCATATTTATGGCCAAGCCTCCAGTGCTCAAAACTGCATGTTTTTGAGCTGATATAACATCAATATAATGAAATCCATCAAAACCAATCAAAAACATCGAAACTTATATCTCTGTAATATAAGATAACTTTGTTGTTTTTCCTTTTGAACTGTGTATAGAGAGATAGATAGATAGTAACAAATGAAAAATAATTGAGTCAAAAGTGTAATGGAACACAATATTATGGGAGTTGAAACAAAATTTTGCCAAAAAATGTTAGGACCGAGTAGTGCACGGTTAACGTTAAAGAATAACCAGACATGATCGATCTGCTTTCTGAAGTGTATAAACTGATATTGCTTGTGGTTTTATGATTTAACAAACGTTTGTAAGAGCGTCTTTGTGATTGTATGCATGTAAAAACAAAAGGGCAAAAAAGGGTGAGTGAAAAATTGAAGGTTCATTACCAATATGTAGCAGTTTTGCAGCGTGAGCATGTTGTAACTGTGTTGCTTAATCTGCCACAGAAGGAGCAAGCAGAGTGTGCAGTATCTTGTTCACAGAAAGGGTAGGTGTTTCTTTCATCACTGATCTGCATGTGTTCTTTCATATGATTGGCCTCACTGGAACTATTATTATTGGATAACTTGTTTTCTACCCAGAAAAGCAACCCTAGGAAGGGTAATATCACTAACACTATGATCATAGGAACACAATCTAGACTCAAGTGTACCCCATGAACATTCATCACGAATGTTTTATTTTCCACTATCTTGGATTATATACAGCAAAGTTAAGGGAAAAAAGAGAGCTTATATGATGTTATATATAGTTCTGCTTTAATTTATTCATTTATTAATGTTGATATAGTTAGACATTAAGTTCATGGAAATTCCATGTCTTCTTCCATGATAGTTGCTACCATTATTTAAAGGGAAATTTTGTAAAAAAATATTTGAAGGATGATTAGATGAGAACCAGTCAACAGAACTAGAAGATTCTTGGCAATGGAAAACCGTTGACCTAACTCTTTCTTTATTTTTAACTCTCATAGGTGTCTCTTATGAGGATGATTTCAGGGTGATTCACCTTGCTTAATTTGGATCCATGATATATTAAAATAACTTATTTTAATATTTATTCAATAAATTCTAATGTTTTTGGTGCACAAAATATTTAAAAAAAAAACACCAATTAGTACTTGAAATTGTAATAATTGCTTAATTATAATGTGTAAAATTTCTAAAATGTGGTTGAATAGAAAAAAATCACAAAATGGTAGAATAGTTTCTGAAATATACCAATTTGGCATTTAAAATGAAACAAGAAAATAATCCTTAAATTTGTAAATTATATATTGTGGATATTAATAGATGAAACTTGTTATAAACAGCCAGACAGAGTAAAATCTTCATGCACTAGTGGAAAAAACACATTCCACGGTAGGATATCATCGCGGTTAAAAAATAATCGCAACTAAAAGAATGTAATGGCATTTTAAAATTAAGTGCAACCATACCACCATGGTTGGAGCAAGAACCGTGATGGTAAGGTAGAAAATGAAAAATTATAAGGAGATACCAGCACGGTTGTTTAAACAACCATCCTGGTATCTGCAAAATAATTTAAAAATTATTTTGCAGGGACATACAAACGCGGTTGCTTAAACAATTGCGTTTGTACGTGGGATACGATCGCGGTTCCCACTAACAACCGCGCTCGTATGCCCTGTTTTTAGGGTTTTTTGCGCGTTTTCCTTCTCGCTTTCGTCTTTCTCTCTTTCTCTAGAGCAGTGTCGTTCTTCCTCTCTCAGTCTCACCATTTCATTCTTCCTCTCTCAGTCTCGCCATTTCATTATTCCTCTCTCGTACTCACCATCCCTATCTCGTTCTCGCCATTTCATTGCCTCTCTCGTGATCTATCCATTTCTTCTGCCGCCACCACCACCACCAAGAAGTTCTGCTTCCGCGCCCGCCACCACCACCACCACTCAGGTCTCTCTTTCCTTCTGCCTCATTCTTCTACTCCAAACTTGTTATTCCTTATTTTTAATATTGTTTTACACAAATCCATTGTTAATATTGCTAAGCATGAACATAGTTACGCATTTGTTATTAATATTGTTTTACACAAACTTCATGTTTGGTTAACTTTCAACGTTTTCTATAGTAAGAATTTTTAGCCATTTTTGTTGAAAGTTTAGCATTTTGGGTGGCATAGAGTTTTCGTCCGAGAAAGAGTGTTGGAAAGTCTCAAGTCAGGTTGGTGACCCTTAAATGCGCTTATGAATTGAAGTTTGTATTAATTTATATAGTATAATTTGGTGTGTATATTAGATTAACTAAACATGTTGTATTGTCATAAAAGTAGTAGCTATATAAATGTATCATAATTTTCTGCACTTATTCAATTTTCTCTGTTTAACTTAATTTTATATTTTGAGGTATCCGCCATAGTCGTCCATACGCTTCTCGGTCTCTGTTGCCATTGTATCATGGTGTTGTTGTCATTGTCTCTACTTTTCAGGTTCGTCCATTTCTTTTGTCAAATTCTCAATGCTTCTATTTAATTAACTTACTAGGATGATGTTAGAGAGAATGGAGTATATCACTAGGATTGTATCGTGTTTATCATGATGTGTTGGTATTGAGTCTGGAGATGTTCGATCCCCGACATTTTATGTTTTCTGTAATATTTATGTTTATCATGACGTGTTGGTATTGAGTCCGGGGATATTCGATCTTCAGCATTTTATGTTTTCTGTAATATTTATGTTTATCATGACGTGTTGGTATTGAGTCCGGGGATGTTCGATCCCCAACAATTTTAGGTTTCATTTGTGTTTTGTTTAATATGTATGATGTCTTTTTTGTATACGTAGTCATGGATCGAAGTTGGATAACTGCAAGTCGAATCAGTGATGAGTATGAGAATGGTGTTGAAGAGTTTTTACAATTTGCTAAGAAGAATGGAATAAGAGTAAATAACAAATATTATTCTCCGTGTGTGAATTGTGTAAATGTGCACCATATATGCTATTGACATTAGTTTTACTTAAAAAAAAAAAAAATCAATGACTTCTATATATTGTAATTCCAATACACTTAACTATTTTTTGAGGTGTATCTTGTCCTCAATCATGTTGAATTTTATGTTGTTTATAGAAATTTATACAAGGCTAAGTATCTTAGCTTTTGACTCGCCATTCACATTATTTTACTACAAACATTTTGAAAGTATTTTATATGCTTTTTATTTCTAGTTCAGGAAGTCACTCACCTATTTTTCCAAGTAATCCAATATTTGTTACCTTCATATATAAATAAGTATTTCGATTTTAAGAACTAGTGTTCAGCTAGCGTAGCAGAATGATACTAGAAGAAAATTAGTATGGATTAAAAATTATACTAACAATTAAAAATATATGCTAATTAATTAATAATATTAAATTTGTGTTGCACATCCAGAAAACTTAAAAAATATAGATGTTAATTCATTAATGATAACTTTTGAAAGTATACTTTAAATATAGGATCATAATTTTCACCAAGACTAAGAGAGTCTACTTAATCTTAAATATTAATAGAGATCGTTTAGTAAACTTTAAAGTGAAATTAACTCCTTTTAAATTTTTTTTAATAAGTAAATATTTATGTTAATATATATTTTAGTTAGCATCCACTTTATTTCTTTAGTTAACCTAATTAACACTAATACAAGTATTATTATTAAAAAAAAGTTAAAAATAGTTAATATCAACTTAAAAGTTGATTAAATTGACTCTATTAGTATTTAACATTAATTAAATCAACACTTATGATATTAATGTTACAAGAAAAAAGCTGAATTACTGACAGAATTTTATTTGTCGGAAAAATATTATTATTGACGATTTTTACCGATAGATATCATATGTCGTTAATTACGGATGTTAATTTTTATAATAAAATTAATATTTGTCAATTTATTAATGGATTTATCGATGAATAAATCTGTCTGTAAATACTGACAGACTCAAAAAAAAATTGTCGGTAAATTTATATACAATCAGTTTATCACGATAAACTTTATTTCTGTCAAAAATTCGTCAATAAATATGACGAATCTAACAAATTTTGGATGTTTCTGATGGATTTGTCTCGTCGGTAATTTTAATTTTTTTTAATGTAATACAAATATTTATTTATTAAAAGAATTAAAAATAGTTAGTGTAAACTTAAAATGGACTAAGTTAACTCTTTAACACTAAATAGACTTTATTACTTAAAAATTAAATCATCTAAAAATAATTTTATTCTTGTTAAGTTTCTTTTAAATTAACCTTTAGTGTCGCATCGGGTTGGCTAAATGGACACTATATAATCTATAGTTTGGCTAACACTATTATTTGAAAATTAATTTAATATTTTCTTATTATGTTATTTAAAATGTAACAAAGTACATAGCAATCATTTTTCATCCAAAACTCTAATTATTTTGTTTACCTTCATTATGCATATCACCACCATATTTATTCTACTCTTCCTATATTATCTATTAGATAATTATAGGATATTAGCAGATTTTAAAACTATTGTATATAACATTAGATTTTATTTCAAGAAAATTTATATATAAAACTTTACATGTTTAGGCAGTTTATAATAAGTTTGATTTATTATATTTAATAATATATTAGTACAAGAAAATAAATATTTAACATTAATTTTTAACTAACACTAACAAATAAATGTTAACGTTAATTAATCGATAATGATATTGAATTTTCATAGCTCTTTCAAAAAATTCTAAAATCATAAACCTTAATTCATTAGCTTAGACTTTTAAAGACCGACTCAAAGCAATGTCAATTAAATTAATGTTAATTTATCGTTAATTTTTAAATTAATATTTAACTAAAATAGTTTAGTGTCCGTCAAACTGATGTTAATACATTTTTATTTAATTAAAACTTATTTTATTTAATCTTTACTTTAATATTAATTTGATTTGTGTGGTGTGGTCGACGGTAGTAAAAGTGATTCATAATGTCTCTATTTTGAATTGAAATAGTTTTACAAAGAAATGATGCTGTGAGTTCGAAACCTTCAAGTCAGAATGAAAGAGATGAATATAAAAAAAAAAATTGATATAAATTAAAAAAATGAATATAAAAAGATATATCCAAAATGTGAGAAAAAAATTATGAATGAAAATATTTGTTATCTTTAAATATGAATTTTTTTATTCGAAATAATTTATGATTCTTATTTCTTGTAATGGAAACGCATGGATTCATATTATATAAATAAATTTAACATTAGTTTATTTGACACTAATTTAAATAATAAAATTAGTAATAATTTAATTGATGCTGACTTAAATAAATATAATTATTAATAAATAAGATTAACATTAATTATATCAACACTAACCTTATTTATTTATAAATTTTATTTTAATAAATGGTCACCTAAATAGATACTAACACACATACTTTTATATATTAGAAAAGTAAAAAATAATTAGCGTGCTTAAAGTTGATTAAGGTAACTCTATTGGTGTTTAACATTGTATCAACTTATTTTATTAATCTGATCTTTACAGAAATATTTTTACTTATTAAAAAATTAGAATTGGGTTAGAGTTAATTAAAATGATTCTACTTTTATAGTGAAGGTCAACTTATTTAATATATATTTCACATAATATAAATTTAAGTTAAAATTAATTTTATATTTTTTTATTTTAAAAAAATAACATTTTTCGATTTATTAGAATATAGATAACTTTAATAACATTATATTTTATTCAATGTGTGGAAGCTAATTTAATGTTTTATTATAATAAAT
>Ga0099825_1009445_pt1 | contig 11132 bp, 5 predicted proteins | sample SiratroredBW_FD_76838 | JGI IMG/M metagenome (GOLD analysis project Ga0099825, IMG submission 76838) | Root nodule microbial communities of legume samples collected from California, USA - Siratro red BW | ecosystem: Host-associated > Plants > Roots > Nodule | place: USA: California | collected...
TATATATATATATAAAAGTGTTACATATAACTTCATGATATTTATTATTGTAATTTTTTATAAAATATTGTGTTGTAATTGCTTTAATATTAAATTGAAACTGTATTTCTGGCTGGCTGGAATTTGGTTTTGTGAATTGTAAATTAAAAGCAAGACATATTACATCGGTTTAAGTCATAATCGATGTAATACTCCACATACTACATCTGTTAAGGTCTCAACCAATGTAGTATATGATGCCTAAACTAACTACAACAGAGTATACTACATTGGTTACTGGGGCTAACCGATGTAGTATACCTCCTATTACACCGGTTGCTCTGGCCAACTGATGTAATAGAGTATTTTTTAAAAGAAAAATTAAAAGATACTACATCGGTTGGGGCATATAACCTATGTAGTATCCACCTCTTACGCAAAACTTCACACATTTGGGTTGAGTATTTGACGTCAATTTCTATTTTTAATTGATTTAGTTGCCTACATATTACATCGGTTCTATACTCGATGCTATATGTATAGGACTTTCTACATCGATTCTGGAACTGATGTAGAATGTCCTCCAAAACCGATGTAGAAGGTCATTTTTCTATTAATGGTTAAAAATATTTTAGTTGGTTGCCCAATTCATTTTAGCCAATTAAAATAACTTTTAGTCAACTAAAATTACTAAAACCTCTATATTAAGTGATTTTAGCTAATTAAAAGCCCATTTTTAAGTTCATAAAATTTGTAACATGATCAAACAAAGCATGAAAATGAAATTAAATCATAAAATTTAAACCACATCCAATTCATCAATTAAAGACAAGACATCATCATATAGAATATACAATTATCAAAGCTTAATACAATAAATCAATGAAGTTATACTCTCAAACAAAATAAAATTAACACTTAATAAAAGAGAATATCTTAAAAAAAATACAAGCATACCAAGAGATGTTGATTAACTTTAATAACCATTGTCAAAATATCACATTCACTCCTTGCCTTGTACATATACCTGTAAAACAAATTTAAAGCTTAAGTTTGTCCCCAAATATCATATTTGGGTCTTAAATGGTTAGTCACTTTCTTAGAATCTTTTGAAATCCAAGTATATATATAGATACTACTTGATGTTGGATCGAGCGTTTATTATTAGTCTAAAAGTTATAATCAATAGTTAGAGCACAACTCTTTTTACTTAAGAACGTAGTGATCTAAGTGTCATGATTCGATTGTGATTTCACCCGCCTAACCTCTACCACAGAACAAATGATGTTACTTCTAACACTTGACACACCAACTTTTTTCATATAACAAAAACTATATGAAACGAAGTGCTAAAACATTTTCCAAAGTTAAAGAAAGTTTTATATTCTTTCTTTTGAAGCATGTATCGAATTCCAACTCTATTCACCATATATTTGGTAGAGCTAACAAGTACATGAAGATTAGTTTCTCTCATAGTGAACTTCAAACACTGAATTTTACTTTTCAAAGTCTTTCAATTTTTACAATTAGGAATAACGTACTGAGAAGAAGTTTTTATTGTTATAGAAGGAACACAATGTTTCTTAGTAAATCATAATCATTTTGTTTTCTTTTCTACCACTTTAATTCATGAGAGAAAAATTAAGAGATGAAAAATAATTTCTCTCCTTCAAGATTGTCTTAGTAGTTGATTTTTTTCTAATTTCCAAATCTCCTTAGAGAGATATACATTATAATTTTCTTTCCCTTAATAAAATTACATTATTATTTATTAGTAGCATATTTCAATCTTGACTTACATCAAATAGATGTAAAGACAATATTTCTTAATGATAACATTGATGAGACTATTTATATGGTGCGACCAGAAAACTTTGTTTAAAATATTCAAAGGATTTGGTTTGCAAACTTAAAAAACTCATTTATAGGCTTGAGCAAGCATCTCAATAATGGTATTTCAAGTTTTATATGTGATTACCTCATGTGGTTTTAAGGTTAATTTAGTTTATGATGGTATACCATGAATTTTGTAGGAACAAGTATATTTTTTCTAGTTTTGTATGTTGATAGTATTTTGCTTGTCGACAATTATATAAATTCATTACGTGTAACTAAGATATTTTTAACTAAGAATTTTGAGATGAAAGATTTTGGTAATGCATCTTTTGTGTTAGCCATACAAATACACCAAGATCATTCTCATAATATTTTTATGTTATCTTAAAAAGGTTAAACTGAAAATTTTTTAAAGGGATCTGATACATAAGATTGTAAACTAAGTAATACCCCTGCAATTAAAAAAGAGACAAGTTTAGTATCAACGAGCAGTGACCTAAGATTTTCCTTGAAGAAAAGGACATGCAAAAGACTCCTTATGCATCATTAATATGGAGTCTAATGTACGTTCATGTTTATAAGCATTCATATATTGTGTAAGTTATAGGGATGTTAGGTAGATATTTGAGTAATCCAATATTGAATAATTGGAAAGTAGTTAAACATGTCAAGTTCTTGGTATTTTAAAAAAGAGTTCAAAGTAAACAATTTTCTATAGAACATATTAAAACAAACTCTATGGTTACGAATCTACTTACTAAAGGATTAATCCCTAAAATGTTTTATGAGTACAATACTCGTACAAGTGTCATCTCTTAAGTGATATTCAATTTTAGTACGAATTTATAATTTTGGATCACATAGACATATATGATTCAAGTGTATTTTCAATAGAAATAAAGTATTGGTATTTAAACTCTGATCTTATTATGGTTTGATCTCACTAAGGTTTGAGGATGACCTAATGGAATAAGACATGTTAAGATCATATTACTCATCCATACTATGATTTGTATTATTCATTTGAGTCAACATATGTGATCATTGATGGGTTTAATTACGATAAATGTAATAAATACCATTTTGATCCTATGTTTAGGGTTTATATTAAAGTTAGATATATAGTTTAAGTGGAAGATTGTTTGATTTTTATCTAACATTGGTATTATATATGAATAATTGTATATTAAAAATGTTAAAAACACCATGTTATATCAAATTAAAAGTGATCAAATAAGGTATTAAAATTATTTATAGTTATGTATATAAAAATATATGAAACCTATGGTAATTAAGAAGTAATGTGTAAATAGAAATTTCAAAGGACAACCTCATTTGTTCATAGTTAAGGTTAAATTCAAATATCACACTATGTTCTTCTTTTTCTATTATGACATTTCATATGAACATTTTATTATAAGAGTAAGACACTACAGAAGATTATTACTAAATAAAGGACAATCTCATTTATCGATAAATAGGATTAGATTAAGAGATCACACTGATATTCCATTATAAGAGTAAGATACTAGAGGAGATTACTAAAGAATCAAAATAAAGATAATATAGTGTTGATTTGGAAAGTAAAATCACTTACTCTCTTATCATCATAAATTCATATATGCTTTCATTTTTATTTCTAATAGTTAACATGATATTTTGCAATTTTTATATATAATAATTTTCATGGAAAACTTATGTTTAGTTCTAACAATTTTTTAAATTTTCTTTTTAATTGTTTGTACAATTTTATTCTTGGTAGATCCATGTATTAACCAAATTTGGATCTATGAGGACCACCAATACTTATGTCTTGTGATGTGAAGAAAGATGAAGTAGAAGAGGGAGGTGGTAAGTGAGCAATAGGAACTTTGCCATTATCACACCCTATGATAGAATCAGTGGCATTACCTTTTCCTTTCCGAGTGTTTTTTCCGTTCCCATGTCCACCATTTATGATAGTTGATAATTTAAAACAAGAAGATAGCTCATGTCCTTCCCTACCACAATTTGTGCAAATCACCTTCTCTGGACGTGTTATAATTTCACTCGGGTTAAAAGAACTTCCATGAACAGCAAAAGCAACTTCATAGTATGGTGAGGAGAAGATTACTTCTTCCCATTTTCGTTGCTTTCAGTTATGGCAGAAACGACAATATAAAAAAAAATATATCAGAGGAATATCAGGGAGGATCTATTGTCATGCTTTGGCACTATAAAGAATGAGTATGCAGCGAACTTTATCATTCACCTCAATATTCTAAGGATTATATATATCATATTATCTTAACCAATTGTCTAAGAATTACCTATTAATTATGTAAATGATGTGTTAATTATATATAATATTGTAAGAATTAAAATTCTTATAACAAATTCTAGGAATACACCGTTGTTAATTATCCTAATAGGTAGTTTTTCCTATGTTAAACATATGTTCAATGCCACTCAAAAATTGACGGTCTAAGTTAGTTTGTTAAATAAGGATGTGAAGAGAAAGGTCCAAAATCTTGATATAGTTTGAGTTTAATATAGACTTAAACTTGTATAATTATCAATATGATAAAAATTAGCTTTATTATTAATTTTTAAAAATTATCATTATAAAAATGATATATTTATTATATTTGATAACATATATTATTAAATAATATATAAAAAAAAAAAGTCAGATTTAGTAGACGCCAAGGACAGATTCGCCCCCGTGTAAGGTAAGATAGTTAGGGCTCATTGGACATTATCTATCTATTTCAAAATTTACTGATTTTTATTAATCATGTTAAATTGGTGAAAATATTTACAATGTTTATCAATAAGTAATATTTGTAGGAAAATTGATAACTGTATTTAGTATGATATATTTCTTCTATTAACTTTTTTCATTCATCTCATCAATATAATGAAATTATGGTTGTTCACCTTAAAATCTCAGCCACCCAACTTTGGAATTTGGACACTCTTGCCAGAACAACGAATTGTCAACCTCAGATCATATACATAGTATGTACCTGATATCTCATAATCAATGGGGAAAATTCTAATATATATAAATTAAATGTTAGGTAAGTGTGCGTATGATTAATAGGGCAAGGTGTAGGTGATGCTTTTAGTTGTTTTTCATCTTCTTCTGCCCCATGCTCCTATTCCTCTCTCTCTCTATGATCAATAACATATAAAAATGAAGAAATTATAGAATTGTAAACATCCCTACACGACAACATGTACGTGGCCGTAACAAGAACTTCAGTTTATCTCTTTCTTGATGAATTTCGTAATTAAGCATCCCTAGAGCAGATACTTGCAAAGTCCAATAATGGAATTAAAGGGTGCTCCACAATAATCTCACATGGTGTGACTCTACAAGCGTTTTAGTTTAGCAGGATCAGAACTTTCCTATACTTTCCAAAACTAGCTACCTTTTTTACCTGATTGGTTAAATGATTTGATTGAACAATCTTGCTCATTCTATTCCATATTTTCCTTTTCTTCTTCCTGCCTAGATAGAGATGGAAAACGGTTCCCTCATTTTTGGAAATATTTTCCTCCTTTATGTCAGGAACAACTTTATATCATCTTTGCTCAACCTGAATCTTCACATGACAAGATGAACATTCATTGTTTTTATTATTATTATTATAATTTTGGCCTCCTCTCCTCTTCAAAGTAATTGACAAGCTTGGATTGTAGCAGATTTAATTGCTATAACCTAACAAATACCAAAGTAGCTAGATTTTTTCAACTTCCTAGAAGTTAAAGTAGTTCTGAATAATTAAAGCAAATTATTATAGTTGATTGAACCTAAATTCGTACGTGACAGAATATATTGCTATAGAAATGAATAATTATAATCATTTAGTCGTTTGTTTTCTCTCTTCACATTTTTTTTTATCACATCATCTATATATCACTATTTTTCTTCATTCCTTTGCTATATATTTCGACCTCAATCCACCCCAAAATGGGGGTGGATGAATCTCACTAGTCTATGGAAATTTACTAATCATAAGTACGGGTGTTGTGTACTGTGCACTGCATATCCCTGCAATGCCGATGTAGATTTGGTTGTCCCAGATATTAACAATGAAATAATAAAAGGAGATATCTTCTCTGTGTGATGGTTCATGCATGTGTAACCATCGTGTATATATACCTATAATTCTCCCCAATCCAAGCAAAACAGTATCGCTTGACAATTATAAGCGGACAACCTGAAAAGACAAATGTTAAGGTTTTGTCATGATGACTAGTTTGATGGATCGGAAAACATGTCCTACATCTTTACCGTGCTATCGACTTTCTGAACGAAATTGATTGATTGTTCTAGCATTTCTATGATTGTAACCAAATAAAATATATAAGACAATGTAACTGTGATTCAGCTGGACATATGTCGGAGTACGGGTTGATCATCATTCATGACCATGCTCATGAGTGTTTTATCTAAGTTTGGATTCAAAAATTAAGCATTATTGTTTTTCTGTGGCTCATATTGTAGTTTTTGCCCCCGTTCCAAATTTCAAAAAGAACCTAGAACCACCCAAGTTTTCCTCGTGGACAAGGAGACTATAATTATTTTGTTTTGAGAAACTGTTTTGATTATATACCATCATTTTCTGATGATTTCTAATTTTCAAGGGGGGGAAAAAAATACTCATAATTGAGGCTGTTGCGCAACTAGCTGCAAACAAAGATCTGATTTTGGTGTGATACTGATCCTAAGACATGGAAACAGTGGCATTAAACAATGCTGATTTCAGTACCCTAGAGTAGAAAAAAATCCGTTTTATTTAATCCAACATCCAGAAAGAAGCAGAACAATTAAGGTTGTGACATAATCATCATTCTTTGCACTCTCTTGTTTGAAAATAACTAATAGCAAAATTAGAATGTATATGTTTAATCTTTTTTATTATTTTAAAAAAATGATATAAAATAATATTATATAAATGGTATGCAAATACCATTGTTGTTTTATAAAAGGGACACCGAGGGAGTAACTTACTTCTGAAGCTTGTCGTGAAATAGTTGGTAACAAAGACCCCTAGTAGTTAGTAAGGCAATTCATGAACCCATAATATCTAGATTATTACTGAGTAAAATAGAATCATATGGGAATAAATCGAAGAATAGATACAAATTTGACTTATCAGGATTGCGACTTCATGCCTTCCCTAGCGTTTCTCAAACGTACTTTTCGCAAAGTCTATGATTTGCGCCCACTGGATACTTTTTCAGTTCATAATAGAATCAAAGTGGCTACTGTATTATTGTGTCACACCCTTGACCCTTTTCACTGTACGTATCTGAGTGTTATATTATTCAGATCAGAGGTTGCTTGACAATCGCAAACTACGATAATTGACTCTCTTGCTTTACTTGTTGCAAAGTTGGATTTCAGGATTGTAGATAATGAATGATATATTTATATAAAATTTCATAGATAAAAAATTGTAGCGTTTCTTTCCTTACTTTCCCTAATCTAAACCCTTTTTTTCGTACAGGAAAAAAAAAGGCTTGCCGACATATCAAGCTAATTCCAGTCTTGCAACGTCTCCGAAAAGGAGGACTACTGTTCACTGTTCTGATTGATGCTTTTAGTCAGTAATCCGATCCAAAATAGACAGGGATAGTGGGTGTTCGGTCTGTGATGTGCAAAAGTTAAGAAGTTGAATACAAGTGGATACAGCTATCTAGTCTTTGTGATTGGCGGAATACTATGCTTTTTGTTCCGATTCATTTGTTCTATCGTCATCGAAGTTCCCAACTTGGGTCTTGTCTCACCAAGTTTATCACCATTCCGTTATTCGCGATCAGTTTCAGCACTGTATATTTTTATATAATATAGATAATTAACTAAGCATATCCTAATTCAGATATTAACATGTTAATTTTGGTTGAAAGGGCAATAGCAATACAATAGTAACGTACTGTAGTGTAGCGCAGATGAATAATAGAAAATGGACAGCAACGTAATGATTTAGATTTGTTATGAGCAGAAACATTGTGGTAATATGTGGGTTGTTGTAAATTGTAATCCTCGAGATATGTAAATAAGAGCAATAATTATGAAATACGTTTATGAAAAGTTGAAAACTACAGGTCCGGCACTGGTTACGACCACACTGGTTCAATTCTGGACGGTGATTTATCCTTTTAACTGAAAAGGGTAAAAGAAACAGATTTGCAGAAATAATTTAAGGAAACTGGATTGGGTGCTCAGTCTTCAATCTCCATCCTCTCACGGGACCTCACTCGCGTACGTAAGTATTAATTGTGCTGTCTGCTCACCGCGAAACACATGTATGCATCATGGAAATAAAAACATGGGAATGAAATTAACGATTTACAGAGGACACACACATACGCATGTACTTATGTGTTATTGTGAGGAAGGGAAAAACGGTTAATTAATTAAGGGGAGTGTTATTGTGGTTGGTTGGTTAGAGAAACAGAAAACAGAAACAGAGGGAAAAGAAAGCGATCATGGAAGAGAGTGGTGTTTGGGGGATCAAACGGGCCTGAACCTTTGCCTACAGGAATGGCAAGTGATCTCCATGCACGTCGAGTCCACCTGTCTGGTCGCGCGCTCCTTGATCCTCTCCGCTCGCTCTACCTCTTCCCTCGCACGCTCCCACATTTGCCGCGCACGTGCGAACTCCGACTGCGCCATCTCCATCTCGCGCCGCGTCAGCTCGCGCATACGCTCCGCGTACGCTTTCTCCATCGCCGCCAGCCGGATTTGCTCCGCCGCCTGCCACTTCAGCGCCTCCACGCCGTCGCACATCAGCACCGCGGCCGGCGGACGCACGCTGATCGACAGTTGCAGGTCCAGCGACGGGGCGCCGCCGCAGTCTGTGGTGGAGGAGGACACCGCCGAGCGCAGGCGGAGGAGGGAGGAATCGGTGCGCGACGGCGGGAGAAGGTCGAGTTCTCTGTTAACTTCGTCTTCCATTGGAGAAGGAACGTGTTACGGTTACGAGAGAAGGTGGAAGGAAACTGTTTTTGATCGTGTAGTGACGAAAGAACGAGTTAGGACTAAATTCCCGTAGCGGGAGCTATATATAAACAACTTCACCACTTTAAATTACCACTTCACCCTTCCCAATATTCAGATTTCTCAATCTTGCTATTGTAGTACCCAACCAAAACTGTTATCATACAATAATTAAAGATCCATTTTATAAGAATACTTTGTAATTCTTTTGGCCGTTTTATTACAATTTTTTATAGGATATAACATTGAAACTATTATAAACATAAATCTATCTAAATATTTAACAATTAAATTTATTATATTAATTAAATTAGAACAATTTCACACTAATTAATTATCATGGTAACAAAATGTTGTTGTAGTTTGTGGATAAAACGTGCAACAAGTTAAGAGAAAGGACCAGTCAGCAAAACTATATCTTTTTTTGTTTATCAAAATTTTCTATGAGAATTATTTATTTGAATTTATTAAAGGAATAATTTAATGTAAAGTATTAATTTTCTTCTTAATTATATAATACTACTCATGAGCTTGATAATTGGGTTATATACGAAATTTGAGTTGAAGCATATAGAAGTAGCACTGTTTTAATTTTGAAGCTCGTAATTATTTGTCTATATGTATCTGTCAAATACTTTGATTTAATTTCAAGGAAAAGGTTTTTGAGAAGGTAATTTAAAAAGGGAATAAATAATTGATTTTATATAATGTTATTGCATGTGAAAAGGAGAACAGAAGAAAATGGACCCCGTAATTATCCTGATTTATTTGACTTTGTTTTGCTGTCTGTTTTTGGACATGAATACTAAGAATAAGAAACGAGGGGGAGAAAAGAGTAATTTAGGTAGACTGTGGGGACGGGGGTTTGGAAGGGTGGGAAAATCCGTTATGAGATTGAGGTAAGGGAGGGAAAATAACGGACGACGTTATTGAGATGAGAGGGACCCCAAGATTTGAGAATTGAGAAGGTGAAAAGTTTGTTTGGGGTATCTTTTTCATTTTTATCAATATTTTAATTTTAATTAATATTGACTTTTTTTCTTTTACAGGAGAGGAGGTGAGCATGGCGTATATGAATGTGGGTGTGTAATAATTACAGTCGCACGTGCGCGCCCGTGGACAAGTGAAAATGGAGAAAACTCGTGCGCTAATTTAATATATACTATCAATTTAATGTTGCATTTCAAAGGTGGAGATATAAAAATGAAAATAGAATAAATAAATAAATTTCAATTGAAGAAAAAGTGATGAGATTTTTCTTAAGTTATTTTTGTTTCATTTCTCTTCTTTCATGAGTATAAACTTTTTATGACGCATGTATTATATTATTTAATAACTTATTAATTAAATGAAATGTTAAAAGTAATAAATAATATATAATTAAATGTGTAAATATTTTTATTTTAAAAATTATGAAAATTAAATTTATGAGATAATATTATTTTTTTACTATTTCATATTGATTATTAAGGATAATAAAATAAGCTAAAAGTTTTATAGGTAAGACTGATTTAAGCAGGGTAGTGCATGGGATCTCCTCTTATTGTTTAAATTACAGGATTAAATATTTTTTTTTACTTTTTTTAATTTCGCTTAAATTTAGTTTTAATCCTGTTGTATTTAAAAGGTTTTATTTTGAACACTTTAGTTTCAAGCATAAGCATTTTTAGACGATAAAAATAAAATCAACTTCTCCACAATAAAATTATGTCACTTAGAAGTTGAAATAATAGTTTAGAGAGAAATTTTTTTTACAAATTAACTAATGTATGAATTGATTTAAGTTTATGGAAAAATAATTTTATTTTTATTTTCTTTTCTAAAATTTGTATATAAAATTACAAATATTCATAACGAATAAAGCTAACACTTGATCTATAGTCATGTGTGACACTTGTTAATTACATGAATTCTTAGGAGTGTTAATAATTCTGGGAAGTATTAAAATTAATTTTTGTACATTTGGAGAGCTAAAAATATATGATTATATTAATTTGTGCAACTTTATCGAAATAAAATTGAGTTATGTAGTTTTCTAACATTTCAATAAAAAACAATGAAGTTTTCTTCGAAAGGAAAATAACATTGGAGATAAGTTCAATCTACAATAAATTTAGTAACATTGCAGCAAGTTAAATATGGATGGTGATATATGTTGTATATCTTCGTGTATGTAAAGCTAAAATGGTTAATGTCTATAAAGATTTTATCTTAGGTTTTAAGAACTATGCATGAATTATTTTGTAGTACAAACTCAAGAGGATGTATGAGATGGATGCTATTGATGTACTCTATTTAAGGTATATATATATATATATATATA